>Ga0228698_1000018_pt1 | contig 193796 bp, 262 predicted proteins | sample McNCre117_Aug_MG_FD_178015 | JGI IMG/M metagenome (GOLD analysis project Ga0228698, IMG submission 178015) | Freshwater microbial communities from McNutts Creek, Athens, Georgia, United States - 1-17_Aug_MG | ecosystem: Environmental > Aquatic > Freshwater > Creek | place: USA: Georgia... | reverse complement strand
GGCACTAGTGTTGATCCTGAAGATATTGGCGTAATTGGCGCTACCGCGCAATCGCGCCAGCCGCCAGCAAAATCTAAATTCAACGCTAGCCAGACATCGGCTTTGGAGTTATTGGATGCTAAACCAATCGTAGTATTGTCCGGCTGCGCTGGCACCGGCAAATCGTACGTGGCGCTCGCCTGGGCTAGCGAGATGCTGCGTACACACAAAGTAGACAAAATTGCGTTCGTACGCAGTCCATTAGAGATGGGTCGCTCCAAAATAGGTTACATACCGGGCACGACTAGCGAAAAAATGGCGCCTTATACCGGACCAATTTTCGCTATTGCCAAAAAACTTGGGTTGCCAGAAGGCATTATCTCCTGCCACCCGCTATGCCACGTGCAAGGTATGACGTTTGAACGTACCGTAGTTATAGTCGACGAAGTTCAGAACATGGACATAGACGAATTTCGTGCTATTGTCACGCGACTAGGTATCGGAAGCTCAATGATTTTATGCGGAGATCCTGAACAAGATACCCGCAACATAGGTGGTTTTCCTAGGTTTATTGAGGCCGTAAAGTGCTTAAATTGCGTAGGTATTCAGTACTTTACGGAATCCGATAACATGCGGCACCCGGCTATCGCACAGGTGCTTCGCGCATTAAAGTCGTTGAACTAGCGTCCAGGCCGCGCCGGAGCGGCTGCGCTGTCAAACATAGTCGCACGCGAGCGGTATTCATTGTATATCGCTTCGCTAGTGGAACACGCTTGACAAGTCCAAAGGATGTTTTTGCCGGATTCGAGAATCTCTGGCACATCGCCGCCGCACCACAGTTCATTCTGCTGCACTACCGGTAACAACGCGGACACAAACAGCGCTTGCTGATCTTCTTTTTGCACGTCTTCGAGTCCGGGTATCTCCAAACTAATAACCTGACTGATTGTCGTATGTTCCATGCCTAGAACCATATCGCAATCTTCTTCGTCTTCAGCCTCTGGCTCGAATTCCGGCTTTTCCTGCTCCATCTCGAATTCCATGTCCGGAGCGTCCATCATATCCAGCAAAGCCTTGAGCTCTTCGTATGTATATCTCGTCCATTTCACAAACACGTACGCGGTATACGGCTTCGCTTTTTCTGATTTCTTGGTCATGAGCAACCTGCGCTTTCGTTGAATTTCGCTAACACCTAGTATTATTTTGGCAGAAATAGTTGCTATTGAAAAGCACTGCCGCATGTTACTTATTTACAATTTCGTCACTAACCACGAGCTATAAACGCTGTGCAACTGTGATCAGCTCGCACTGTTTCGAACACTAACAATCGCAAGTCCGTGTCGTATTTCTGAATTGTGCACCACAACTGCCCTTTGCGACACTCTATCCCGCGCAAACACTTGCTGCATTTTTTATGGGAAAGCTTGCTGTCTAGCTTATCGCGAGCGCTCTGCAATTTTTTCAAATCCATAAGCACCTCTGTAGTAAAAAAATAGGCTTCCGTGCCTTGCGACACGGAAACCCTACAATTGTCGCTGAATTAAAATAGGTGGCAATAACTTAAATTACATATTCAATAGAAAACGCTGCCGCGCTGCAGCAGCCAAAATATGCACTTTACGCTCATGCCATATAGTTATTCCAGCAATAAAAAGGGCCCGAAGCGTAAACTCCGGGCCCTTTTCCAAGTTTGTCAAATCAGCCTACGCCGGAAATTAATCGCGGGCGCGTGCTTCCTTGCGTTGCTCGACGTCCCATTGACGGTCGTAATTGATATCGCAGATGAATCCTGCGGGAATCGTTACGTTTCCGTGCACTGGGTGCACAATCGCGTTTGCCTTCGAGAAAGCCAAGATCGGCCCTTCGAGCGATTCTTCGTTCCAGTTCGCCGGGCGAAACATTCGGACGCCTTCCAAGTGTGCCAAGCAGTGCTTAGCGCCTTCGGTGTTGCCTGGCACAAGTTGCATGTGCGTTGGCATCAACGGAGTGATTTCCGTGAAGTCCTTTGGAATGTCTTTCTTGTTGATGACGAGCTCGTCACCGGACTTGAACCCTTCCGGAATTTCTCGGAAAATCGCGATCAGCAAGTCGCCTTGCGCAATCGTGTCCGGGCCGGTCTTTGGTTTCTTGCTCCATCGGTCGTTGCAGCTTGCGGCTGGCGAGAACTCCTGAGCGTTACCAGCGACGTATTTTCCGTTTTTCCCGGAACGGATTTCAGCGATGTGCTCTTCCATTCCTCGCAAGATTTCGTCGGTTTGCAAACTTGAAGCGTTGGCTTGTTTAGCCATAATTTAAAACTCCGTCAGAAAAAAAGTGTTCTGTCCAATTTTAGCGTAAAAAATTGATTGTGGCAGTATATCCAACCAATTTACGCAACGTACGTCTTACATCCAAACTATTGGCTCCAACTGCGCAGTTGGCTACCTAATTAAACTGCTTTACGATATCCGCCGCAATACTAAATCAATGGGTATTACGCAAGTTATTCCGAAAAAGTTTAATAACCTGCCGAAAACCGTACGTTATCGGCAATAAGCTGCGATTTGCCAGGTTTATAAGTATAGTCGCCACTGTTTTTGGCGAGTTCGTCGCAGCCGGAGCAGTAATTTGTACACACACCTCATCAACCAGTTTGGCGGTGTTTCCGCCAGAATGCTCAGCGACACGTGCCAGCATCGGAGACAAGTCTGCTACTTTACCGGCAGACAAGTCTAGTTGAAAAAGTGTATGTTGCAATTCATCTCGAAAAGAGCATGGTTTAGGCATGTATAAGCCGATAAGTGATTAAAACTCTGCGGCTATGCTTCTTACAGTTATGTGCGGCCGATGATATTCAACGGCTTATCACCGTGAATCCATTCGCGCGCTTCCTTGCACGTGTTACGCGAATCGACTACCGGCAGCGCGAACATTCGACCAGTCGGACAGGTTACGAGAAGTACCTTTTGTCCGAACGGTGTTTTGAACAGCGCTTCACGAGAATCGTTTTCAACTTCGTTTACGTAAGTATCCACTGGCTCGAGTTTGGCCTCTCGGATGTAATTCGGCCAACCCTTGCGGTCCAACATGATCGAGCGGATGTCGTTATTCTGCTCGGCGTGAATTTCATCAACTGTAATCTCATGCGGACGCATGACGATTTTCTCAGACATCTTGTGGCCGTTAATATGCCACAAGGCCCAACCATCAGACCACGCGTGCGACGGTCCGCTTTCGTTATGCGGCTGATATTCTTCGTTAACTTGCAGAACATCAGGGAAATCGCAAACGATGCAGAACTCTTGGTGCACCCATCGATAACCGCTCAACTCCGCTGCTCGCCGCCAGAACGGGAAATAGTTGAAGCAATCGAGTCGCAATCCGAGAACTTCGTAACAAGCATCGTAGAATGCTGGCAACGCTGGCCAAAAGTTACCGCCGGCCAGATAATCGCCCAAGCTGATAGTCGTTGTACTTGCCGCACGTGTACCATTTTTCAATGCTTTGACTGCTTCTTCAGTAGTCGGCAGCGGCAGAACAGCGCGCACAGCTCGTTCAATGTGCGGACGCTGTGGCTCGGAGCCGAGCTCGTCCAGCGCAGCCAAGACATCGTTGTACGCTTTCAAGTGGTTACCCACTTCAACTTCGCGCCAATATCTTGTGCAAATCACTGACGCCACTGCGAGCGTATATGGCGATTCGCAAACATATGTTGGCGGTTGTTTGTGATCAACCATAGCGTACAACGCGCCAATTGCTTTTTGGAGCTCCTCTTGATCGGTGCGTCCGGTCTTGTACGTGACGCTTACCCAGTAATCGGAGATCTTCTGCATCCGCTCCTTTTCTTCGTCCGTCAGAGGTCCGGGTGGACGCTCCGTAACTCGTTCTGCCGGCGGCGCAGCCGCGGCTGCGGTAGCGGTATCGGTTACTGCATCAGCTGTTGGTTCCGAAACGCTTTCGGATGCTTTAGCTTTTCTTGCTGCTTTCTTAGCCATTTACAAGTCTCTCCAAGTTCAAAATGTCTGAAGCGGCAGCCGGCCATATTGCGGCGTCTGCCCATTCGGATCGGTCTTCAATTTCCGAGCAATCATAAGACTCAGTTGAGTCAATAATCAGTAAAAATCTGCTAGTACTGCTCAGTGGCATTATTTCTAAATAGTATGGACGGCCGTTTTCAAATATCTTGATGCGAGTTGTTGGCGCATCCGATAAGGCTATAACGGCTGAAGTACCTTTGGACTTAGCTAAAGTGAGTGCCACTTTTCGCCAATCCACTGTGTAATATGTTAAGGGCTCAACCCTAGCTAACGGTACAAATCTAGCGTCTGCCGTTAGCCTACTTAAATCTTTTTCATCTTGCGGATGCCATAATCGCATTCCTGCATCGGCACGTCGCCGCAATTCTTGAATTTTTCCGGCTGTACCCGGTCGAAAATTCGTAGACCTGTCTGGCTCAACCAGTGTACTCTCGTCTATCTCATCTTCCGAGTCTTCTTCAATTATTTCTAAATAATCGGCCAGAAGCTCGGATTGTGATCCGTCCGCATCAAAATCAAACGTTTCCATGTTATCGCTCCGAGTAATGTTAAAATCTCGGCCTTTACGATAACACGTTATGTATTGATTGTCTATATAGTAGCCACGCTACCACTCTTCAAGCGAATTTGCAATCGGCGGAGTAGGCTCGCCAACGTATCTCACTTTGACCAGCCGTATACCGGTTACTTTCCTGTCGGATACAGCGGCGCAGAATTCTACCCACTCGTAACCAAACGCAGCTATAGCGGAATCTTCGCGACGAGCGAACGCTGTGTAAAATACTATTTCGCCATTACACACGCACACATCGTCAGATTTAGCCCACCCTGACCCAAACCGCTGCACTATCTGCAATGCACCATCAGTAGCGATACGCAATACATCCATATTACACTCGCATGATTTGGTTTGAAATAGCGTGGCTTCCAAACCTGGCAACGGTAATTGCAAATTGCAGTACAGATAATCAAACATTCCCATTATCAACAAGAACAGCGTTTTACGCTGTTCGCTCCATATTTTGTGTTAGCGACAAACTGCGGCTTGGAAAAAGTACGGTCACGTAATAGTTACCTACGCCAAGCATCCGAAGAGTAGTGGTTTCGATCAGGCCTGGGTATGATATTTGGCTGACCATCCGGACTATTAGCAGCTGCTCCACTGCCCATATCAGCAAATGGACTGCCTGTCTGTTTATTCTGTATTAAATCGTAAAGCCGTGCGTCCGGAGCCATAGTGGTTAACACTACGCAGTAAACACCTACGGCGACCCCGGTTAATAATACCAAACCAAATAGTGCTAACCCTCCGGTGGCAATTGCAGCGGACACGGACACAACATTTTTGAACGGCCCAGCCATTTGTGCAACACTTGCGGATTTTGTCCAGTTGTTTAGCGCTACTTTTAATGCAATAAGTATGGCACAACCTATTGCGCTAGCTGCTACTAGCATAGCATTGCCCACCAAATCCTCGCGCAACAGCTCGACACACAGATCAGGCGCCATAGCCTTTGCTTGTGTAATCGTGCCGTGCATTTGTGAAATTTTGGTAAGCACTTCATTACCATCAGGCATAATTACTTATCTCCAATCTTAGACAGATTTAAAGCTGCTTTTTCGGCATCTGTTAACTTAAACAGCGCGTCAGCTTTATGCGTCAACACATCGTCAGGTATGCCGTTAAGCGGCAACAAGTTCGATTCCCTCAACAAATACGGTGTCATATTAAATATGAACCCTCGGCGCTCTACTACAGCAGCATTAGCCCCGTTGCTACCTCGGCCTTTTGCAATTTCAATTGCTTGCGATTTATCGGTATACACATATCCGTGCACCGCCTCGCCAGTAACATTGTTTGCAACGTACACCACGAATAACTTGTGTATCTCGGGCACCGACGTATACAGCTCGTTTTTAATCTCGGGCGTATCCAAACACGGACCTGGCAACACGCGATGTCCTAACATCTCAAGTGCCAACTCTTTTTGCAATTCTTCGTGTAAATCCCGAGTTACCCGATCCGGCGTTATGCTTTGCGCCAGCAAAACTACGCACACCCCGGCGAGAAAAGTGAAGATAGTTATAGCACTGGCTATGCTATACTGCCCAGACTGATACACCAGGTATGTTTCTGTTTTTGTATCACACATGTTACAAACTCCGCAAAATTATTAAGAATAAAGAACAGTTACAAAATCTAATACACGCTTTAGAAAAAGCGGCATACGCGCATCGACATAAAACGGATCGTATTCGGTGGTAACTATACGCGAAGCAATAGACGGGTTTCTAGTCTGCAATGTGTTAAACGCGTGCTGCCCTAACCGGAGTTCTTTAGATCTCGGTCCGGCAATAATAGCTACATAATCACACCAGTCTTCGAACGACATATGCGTGTTCGGCGCAGCCGCGACAGATGCAAGAGATTCTGTTGACACCGCCGCGGCTGGTGTTTCTGCAATATCCGCGACTTCCGCCTTTAAAGCTATTTCAATTTTGGCTATATGCGCGTTAATCTTATTCCGCGGCACGGCATCCGCTGCTTCTGAAGACCCCGAGGCGTCCGGAAACAGGTCTTCAAGATGGTACAGAAGGGTAAGTACTTCGTCGAGCTCCTGATACAATTTCGGGGCAGCTGCGATAAGTTGCGCGTTAGCCACATCTTCAGCGGTTAGCGGCTTGCCACTTACTTCGTTTTTAATGCGGCACACGATCGATGCATCAGCTGCACTCTGAGCTGAAGCTATTGCGATGGACTCTTCGCCTAGTTGCCGACAGTCTAAAACTACCCAAGGCGGTAGCGACCACGTATATGCCGGTAGAAGTTCGGAAGCGCCGCTCTCTGCCACAGCGTCATCCAACACGTCGGCATCGTCGATACCGTCATCGACGGTATCGACTTTCGGCCTGACGACAGTCTTAACTACCTCTGGAAACGTTAGTTTACCCTTGAATTTAAATATAAGGGTTTGTGGTACGGGCCCAGGCGTTAATTCCGGAATTGCATCTTCCAGAAACTTCCAGAACTGGTACTTGGCTGACAAACTTGTAGGTTTCTCGTCTATAGCATCGTACAGTTCGTAAACCTTGCCTACGATATTTTCCGGAACTGGATAAACCGTTTCGACCGTCTCGGTTTCCTGACTTACAACTGGCTGATCAGCTGCTATTGCTTCTTTTTTGAACCATCCGAACATGCTGAACCTCAATAAATATCTTCACTAAGCAACACATCTTCAGGCGGATGTTTCTTAATGATTTGGTTGTGTTGTTTTGCAATTACTAAGGCCTCGGCTCTGGTTAAGAACTTGAAGTGCCCATCTACGAAACCTTGTACAGCGCCGACACGTTTCTCGACAGAAATATTAAACCTGCGCATAGCGTCAAAACAATTGCAGTGTCGTCTACCGATATACAGCACGTCATCTACTTTAACAGCTGCGCGTAAAATTCTATTGTTGCTTGGCACCGCGCGAGTACCGGCGGGCGCTTGATGCGATATCAGTACTTCCTCAGAGTGACTTGTACCTTCTGGCGAATCAGCGGCGGCTACTATAGCTATTTGCGATAGATCTGTATTTGTCGCAGCAGTCATCCACATCTTTTTTAGATGCGCAATATCCGTTACTCTCTCGAGCTGCTCTTCTCTGTCGACAACTCCAGACAAAAACCTGACGAACTCACGAATTATGAGCACAAGCGCTGCCGCGTGCAGTAGCGCGATATAAATAGTCCACATCGCATGGCCTCATCGCAACAAATCCAGTTTCCCCTTTTCCACGATATCTTTAATGCTCGCTGTTTTATCAGTTCGATGGTCTTTCACTTGCCCACGACTGTAGTTATAGGTACGCACCACCGTGTGGTCATGAATAATAGCATCGCGATGCTTCTTTTTGTCAGCCGCTTTCTTGGCCAACTTGCTTTCCGCAATTCTATTTGTCAGCTCCGCCAAAGCTTTTCTATAACTGGTGGCTTGCGTACGACAGTCTGCGTAAGCTTGAATCCCAGTGGCGATATCCGTAAGCCGGCAAGCGGATTCAATCTTGTTTCGATTCTGCCCGCCCGGCCCGGTGCCGCGTAAATACTCTACCTGTACACCGTTTTTGATACTCTTTGTCATTTGATTAATCGTCCAAGAAAACTAAAGCTATGGCAGTTAAAGCTAACACTGCCGGTATGACCGTGCCGCACAATATATGCAAGAATGGCGACACTGCGCTACCTAGCCCAGTCATCCAGAAATACAGTTATTACAGCGCATACAGCTGCAATCGTTGCACAAGCTGTCATCTGAATACCGACTATTTGAAACCAATCCGTTAACCCGACGCGTGCATTATGCTCGATACGCATGCTGTCGGCGGAATTTATAAAAACTCCGCCCATGATCAGCAACAATAGCGCTACGGAACAAAGCACGATTACTTTATTCGTTCTTGGATGTGTCACCTGCGCACCTCAGCTTCGGCGGACCTTTCCTCCGGAATCAATTCGATAATTGAATACGTCGAATGTAGAGTCCGCAGCTACCATTACTTGCGCAAACCCCCAGTTCCAGCGATTTACGCGAGCGTATCGCGGGCTAAGTTCACACAAACAACCAGTCGACCACACCATCACTTCTTTTCTTCGCCAACTAGTGTCGGCGTGCGAAGATGTTTGATGCGAATGCCCGACTAGCACTGTATCCTGTGCTCGCAAATATGCGCCACGGGCTGGATTTACTGGATTAGCTACGCCAACTCGGCCAAGTTCGTGCCCATGAAATATGGCTAATTTACCGACCAACACAGGACGCTGATCAGTTACGTACTCCACGCCGTGTTTATCGAAATGCAGCCAATGCGACAAGCTCATTTCGTCTTCTAACGCTAATCGCGCATGTGATTCAAAACAATGAATATCCCAACGCTCGTCATGATTGCCGGCTTTAAACACGATGCGAGCTTTAGGAAACGAATCTCGCAACCACGCGATACCTTCGCGCTGCGCGCGCAATTCGTCCAAATCATCCCTATCTTTTGGATGCTTTAGAAACCGGCTTAATCCGTACCAGTCGCCGTAATCGCCGTTGATTACGAGAGCGTCGATATTTTGCTTTTTTAGATGATCCACCGCACTAGAAAGTGCAAGCTCTGAATGCCACGGAATATGTAGATCGCTTAACACGCCTACATTTTTAGCACCGTCTAATTCAAACGGGGCCCACGGCTCTACCCTGGATTTCGGCATTTGCGGTCTAGGCGCCCCGGCTTTTCCATTTTTTCTGGGTACCGTTGCATTCTTTCGTTTTACTGTTCCGGAGTTACCACGTACGGTTCGTACCGCTGTTCGCGCTGTTTCTACCGCTACGCCTAACTCTTTCGCTAACCGTTTCGCCATGGTAAGCGACGGCGCGTCCGGATATTTCTTACAGAGCGCTTCAGCTTCTTGACGCAGTTTTCCCTTGGGCATAGCCATATCTACCTCGAATGTAAAACCATGAAACTATCATGGTCATTTTAACACTCGACTGCACCGACGCTAGGGCTGTCAATTACTATTTTGCAAAGCAGCCCAAACAATTCCACTTTTAGAAATAAGGTTGAAGTTGATACTCGGTTTCAATTCTGGCGTGAATACGGCGAATAAATCACACAGAATAACAACTTCAAACTTATTAGAATCTGTTGGTTTCAGTATCCCTACCAAGCCGCTCAAACCTTGCCCCTCACCAGGGCAAAACACACTAATTGGCTCGGATCTGGCTACTTTTTCCATTGCCTGCTTTTCAACATCCGGCAGTTCAAACTTATACGATTCTGCCGGCAGCGTAGGTACTGCCACAACAATATATGGCTCGCTACGCAATCTCTTCAACTGAGTATTCGAGACTGTAAATAATCGCACAAACTCCTCTGTTCTTCATGATGTGAAATTTTGTTCCCAAATTTTGTAACATTTAGCGTAATGTTGCCCCCAGACCGGTCCGTGGTCGCCAGTACTTTGCCATTCGTCCCACGCAGCGCAGTGCGCGAATTCGTGAATTATCGTATCAGTAAGCGTTTGCCCATTTATAGAACGATCTAATTGCAACAAAAAATCGTTTTTTCCACGGCATATGCACTTTCCGAAAAACTCGGGGCGTATTGTCGGTCGCCCCAGTCTTACTTTTAAAGTAGGGTATGCTTTGCGTAGCAACTTCACAAGTTTGAGATGCTGAGCCATAGATTGTCCAAATTCGTAGAGATTCAATATCTCTACCAATTATAGCCAACGGCCCATTTAGCCAAAGCCTACTTAGATTTAGAACGCGAAAACCAGTCTTGCCAGGCGCGCTGCGTAACTATTTTCTTCTTGTTCGACAACGGTTTTCCGTCATCCCCGACATGTCGAAAAAATACTTGATTTTGATAGCACCCGATCACTTCACGGGCTCTGTTTTCGTGTTTTATGCGCATTTCCTGTGTGGGAAAATAGCATTTTCCCACTTGCGGCGGGATACTTCTGTTATATCTGATCTCGATATCATCAACAGTTTGCAGCACATTTTGCTCTCTACGCCCGGTCAATGCCGCAAGTTTATCAACGATTTCGTTAATATCTTGAGCGCCTACGGTTGGTACGCCGACAGCATTCCAAGCCATGGCAACCTCGGCATCTTCAGTTAATACGGCCAATACAATTGGCTGTAACAATGTGGCTGTGTCCGCTATAGAACGCATAAGCAGCTCACCGCCTACACATCTGGCTATTTCGCGTTTAGTGCGTTTTTGCAGTGCCGTATCTAGTTCGGCGTCAGAATCCGCTGCGACTAGCCAATAAACATCGTCCACGAATTCGTACATTCGAAACAAAAACTCAGAAACTCGATCCGTACCGCAATTTGCGGCAGATTCGAATTTTATGGATTTTTTAAATATACCTATGTCGACAAGCAGTATTGCCATCTGGTTTTGCCTTACCGATGTGGCAAGGTTTAGGGTCGTAACCACGCCCGTACAACTTTAATTGTAATAAAAATAGCCTAGGGACGGATTAATACCGCCCTAGGCCACTTTTTATACAATTTACAGCCCGCAAGCTCCGGAAGAGCACTTCGCTCCGGAAATGATTGAGCGTCCGCTAACCACGGTCGCACGCACAGTATTTGTAACGGTACGCACTGGGTGGGTCACTTTGTCAACAATCACATGTCCGACGTATTGTCGGGAACAAGCTTGCACTGGCGCAGCACTTACGCGACAAGCTGCCGCGTGCCGCATCTTTGAAATAGGTCGGCGACAACCTGCTTCTGCCGACGAGGTACATGCAAAAACCATGAGCGCTGTTGCAAAAGCAACGATCAGTCGTCCAAATTTCATCACACACTCCTAAAAATCAACCAATCGGCGCAGACTTACGCAGTCCGGCCGCATTATTACCATCGATAGTCATACCCTGAGGGTCCAACCCACCGAGCCTATCGATTACATTTGTTGCAGCATGACCTGGTTGCCCCGGCAACGCCGGAGTTTTACCTGCTGCTCCTGGCGGGTTATGAATCCCGCCATCGGCTCCGATTAGTTTCTGCCTCGTAGTCAACATACGATGCGGAAACGCGGTATTTTGCATTGGTGCTGGCGCGAGATTACCCTGCGCTAACGTCAAACCGGCTTGAGATTGCTTCAATATCGCTTGATCTATACCCAATTTTTCAATACGTAGCATTGAATCGTGGTATTGGATCCGCGAAGATAACGCATCTCTAAAAAGTTTGATGTTAGGTTTCATAATCACCACTACAGTTCTATTGCAAATAAAATTACCGCTGTTTATTTCCAGGTATGAAAACAAAAAGAGGCGGTAGCGCCGCCTCTTTATTTTAATCGGTCAACAAAAACGCTGCCTAGTGCTTACGAGAGCGCTTGGATTTTACAGCCTTGTCGTCAGAATCTGCTTCTTCTGTCGCCAAGACTGGTTTGTCTTCGGGCTCATCTGATACAGCAGGCGTAGCGCTAATAGCTTCTACGACTTCCGGCACTGGTGCCGCTTCCGGCATAGCTGCCGGAACTTCAACTACAGTTGGTGCAGAAGTACCGCATGTCTGCTTGCAGCATGTCGGCTCCGGTGATGTTTTACAGCATTCCGTGCAAACTTTTAACCGCACGCATTTGAATTCCGCTTGTGCGGATTCGCGCACCATGAAACAACCTGGTTCGTCGCCATTGCGTACTAACTCCGTTGGCGATTTGCGGATTACCTCTTTAGCCACCAAATTTTTCAAATAATCTAACAGCATTAGACGCCTGGTCCTTTCGTTGGCGGAAATACATTTATTGCCACGTTCTCAGACGGAGACATGACAAGATCGGGTTGGTATCGCGGTGTTTTTACAACTCGCCCGCTAGCGTGATACAGCTCTCCGTCAATTACAGAAAAGTCTGCAATAGGATCCTGAACGTACAAATTCTCTAAATATCCGAGAAACTGTACGGCAGTAAGATCTTTCGCGCTTACTTGCGCAGCCTCGGCAGCTGCTTCTAAACTTTCCGCTAAAAATGCGTGGTCCATCACACTTGCTTCTTTTTTCGAGTAGCTTTGTGCGGCACTTTTGCGGCTTCAACACTTTCGTGATGCGCCACATCTGCATGCTCTGTTGCGGCAGGTGTAATATCCGCTCCGGCCGCAGGTGTAGCGTCTTTGTTTTCGGACTGTCCAAGGATAGCCGCGACAACCTGTGCGTGCACATCTGGCTGATGCTTCGCCAAATCTTCCATAAACGCGGCGTATGTATCGGCATCGGCTGACATAGCTACCGCTAACGCGGCATCCGCATCGAGCTCTTTCCATTCCGCTACCAGCTGTGTTTCTACTTTTGCAGCTGGCGTAACCACCGGAGCCGGCGGTACTACTGGTTCAGGTGGCGCTACCACTTCTGGCGTTACCACTGCTGGTTGTTCACTCTGTGTTTCGGCAGCTTCTCGATCTGCCAATCGTTTTCTAAACTCTGCGCTCATTTTAATTCCTACTGCTGTTGCCCAAATTGTTGCTGTAAAACCATGTCCCTTCCTTGCAATGCGGCTTGTCGCTCTACATCGTCAATCTTGGATTTTACCAAGGAATGGATAGTCGGGTTTTCTTTACGCAACTGCATCATAAACGAAACGCGCTGGCTGCGCGAGGGCATTTGCATAGCTTGTTGAGCTAAAGATTGGGCTATGCCGTCTAATTCTTCAACGGTAGTGGGAGCATTTGGAATGAGTTTTTGCCCAGCCGCAAACATAGTTGACGCAGGAGACGTACCGCTAGCGGCAGCCATAGGCGATGCTGCAGCCGCTGGTGCTGCACCTCCGCCTGCTGCTTGTCCGCCGGCGCCGTTTTGCGCTGCCGCCTGAGCATTGTTTTTGATATAAGACGATAGAGCCTCATCTTGCTCCATCTCGTTCTTCATACGCTCTTGTAATTTGGCGTCTTCTTTGTCTTCGTCCATCATTATTCGAGATTCGTCATTATGCTGCAGACCGATGCTAGCCAGTCCAGTCGACTTGCTAATTTGACCTGCTTGCATAAGTTGCAGTTTCGCCATTTGTCGGTTTAGATCGTCCGCATGCGTGACTCTGGTGAGGCGACAAACAACTGGCTCCCAGCTCATGACTTTAGATACAGTATCGACAACATACTGTAAAAATCTATTTAACTGATGTACCAAATGCGACCAGTTGGCTTCAAACAATCTTAGGCTGGACGGCGCGCTTTGCGCAGTCAGCGTTCCAGAATACAACTCCATAGGTACGCCGATGGCGTCCAGCAATGTTTTCAGGCCTTGATTAATCAATTCATGCGGCGCCAGCTGATTAGCTTCTCCGCCAAGCATCTGGTAATTGATCGGGAACGGGAACGCACTGATATTGGTAGGATCTTCGCGATGATCTCTCAACATGCTGTGCACTTGCGATACGAAATCTCCCATGTACATGGACGTTAACGGATCGGACGACTCTGCACTAGCTCCACTTCTGGTTGCTGGACTAATTACACGGTGCGGTACGATAAAGTCCATCGCAATGGCTTCGTTGTATCTATGCAAAATTTGGCAATACCACGCTTGCGGCAGGTTAGCCAATACTCGAGATATTCCATAACCGCGGTGTACAAGTCCGGCCAAAGCCTCTTCTTTCATATGATGCATGGCATCCGAAGAGAATTCGAACAGCTTGTCCTGCGCTACCGTGCGTACGATTTCCCACGGAACATCTTGCAAATGAAAGAGCTCGCCTCGGCGAATATCTTGTTTATAGGTCGGCGGAATACGCCAAATATACTTACAAGTATCGCTATAGTAATCATGTATCAAATCCAGTTCTAGAGGAGACCACCGTTTGATGCGGATGCGTTCTGGTTCGTTAGATTTTCGATCCATGCGCCGAAATTCCCCGGTGTAATTGCACCGCGGACATGTGGCGTGAAATTTGAAATTTTCCCATTTAAAGTTGAATAACTTATTCTCGTACACCTCTTTAATAGGTGCTTCTCGCCCGCACTTTGGACAGCCTAGACTGCGGCGGAATGGGATTATCAAGCTGGTGAACGAATTGCCGTACACCATGTAATCCATAGCGATAGCCGCTAAATGTGTCTTAACGCCAAGCGTATCATTTAGAAATTCTCGGTACTTCTGCTTTTCAGCGTCACTCAAGTCACCGCTTGCACTGTCGCTAGACGACTTAGCCGATATTTCAATATCAGTAAGAAAGTAGCTTACAACGCGCCGCAAGGCTTCTCGGTATGTGCCGTTCTTAGAAACTATAAACTGGCACCATCGTAGCGCTTCCTTGATATCCTTCGGCATGGCTGTTGAAGCCATATCCATAAACGGATCGGGAAATTGCGCTGATGCTCGAGTATGTTGTAATGGATTACCAGTCATTAGCGTCCCGCTTAATTAATTTACCGTTACGTGCTCGACCCTATTATTTCTTAGGGGAGTCTGTTGCGGCTTTCGCGGCGTTAGCCAATTTTGCTGTCAAATCGTTGTCTAACTGCAGAATCACTTCTTTAGTGTTGTCAGCAGCTGATTTGCCCTGGCAACTGCCTTTACACCCGCAAACTTCATGATCAGGGGTGTTTTTTGTGATATTTCCGTATTTTTCCATGATTGTTAATCTTCGTCGGAGTCTGCGTTTTCGACTTGTCCAGCGCCATCGCTGGTTACACGCCGCGTAACCCGTAACGCGCAAAATTGCTTTGTTTGATACGTAAAAACAATGCCCAGCGGTACAACTGAGTATAACACAGTGCCATTCGCCCATGAAATCTGTGCGGCATACTCTGCCGAGCAATTTTTTGGGAAGAATCTTGTCGCCAAATCATCGGCCGCCACCAAAACCAACGAATCTTCAGCTTCCACGATATCGGTGTACACCGCGCTAATTTGTTCGCCGCTTTGCGTTTCCCACAATACCGCGATTTGCGGAGTAGACGGTCTTTTGATTTTTGGCGGTTCGCTAGATCGCTGCATTTGAGCTCGTAACGATGTTGCGTGCGCTTGTTGACTAGGCATACTGCGATCATCTCCAAATAGTGCAGAATCTGTGTTCAGGACTCTCCCTTCGTTTGCGTGCTTTTGAATATTGTTTTGCTGCATTTGTGCTCGCGGCGAATATTGATAACTGCCCGGCATACCCGGATTAACAGTCCACACCTCATCTAGATAAGAATCACTGGAATAAGCGGCGTTCCCACCTTTCTCATTACCGGTTGGAATAAGCGAAGTGCTTCCGTCCATGACGGTACCATAGATCGCGAGCTTTTCAGCAGGCATATTGTCTAAGGTCATGTAATTATCAACTATGTCGTGTACTGGTTCAGCCATGATCTCAATAGATAACAAAAACTGCGGGTCCGTAAAGATTCTGATACTTTATACCAAAATCTTACGGACCTACGCAGTTGGGTCACAAAAGGCCCAAAATTTTGCTGAAAATCTACAGTTGAATGCCAAACAGCGTACTTAGCTGCTGCTTATTAATATCTGGCTTTGCGCCATATCGCAAATCCAGCTCCACCGCAAACCCTCCGTTCTGGACATTGTGCTGCAAGGATTCTCGCGGCACGTCCATATACAGGATCTGCGGCACAGGTTGCCAATTAGGCGCGCCGTTCGCATACAGTAACCCACGCGGGTCTTGCGATTCTTCCGATTCTTCCGATTCTTCCGATTCTTGCGAATCGGCGTCGTTTGCTGCTTGCTGAGCACTATCGCTGCGGTATTCGATAAACCTGGTATCGAAATACTCGAACAGCGGTTGTTCTGGCAATTGCTTGTAGATCCCGGCCTCTACCAGCCATTTTCCGGAAGTGTTCAACGGATCTGTGGGCTGAAGAAATTTTGTATGCCAGCCCGTGTCTGGATCAAACATTCTTTCTCCGTTATCGCCAAAGATCTCTCGACCGTATTGCGACAACTCGTCCACTTTAGGAGCGTCTGGACACTCCGGAAAACCGACACATACTTTCGGCAACTCTAGCTGCACAGGCAACTCGAGATCCGGCAGGTCGACGGTGTCAATCAACTGTTTCCACGTAACCAGGGCGCGTATCACCCAGTTTTGTTTGGCGAAGGTCCGCGTGCCAGCGTTTCGCGGGACATTCGCCGGATCACGTGGATCCAGCTGCCGTTGTGTAGCCCCAGGAGCTGGGCGCAGCCACAAATCGTGATCCAATCGCAACACGTACTTGATGCGACCGTCTTTCCCGAGCGTAGCTTGGAAACCGAAAAGATCGACGAACGTTAGCCAACCGTCTGCACTGATCACTGGAATGATCACTTGCATGGTAGTTGTCCCGAACGGCGCCACTGGCGTTTCCGGCCAAAACATGACGATGTAGCGACTACTGATCGCAATCTTCACTCGCTTCGAAATATGGCGGACCAATTTCTCATGCGCGATTGTCAACGGGTGTTCACCGATAACAGCCCCTTCCCGTGCCGCGTAAGACGCGTGCCGGTCCAAGACTCCTGTACGCGGCGCGTAAGCAGTTTTTCCGCGCGGTGATTTGTTACTGCCCTGTTGCTTGTTTCTCACAATGTACTCCTGTCGTGTAGCGCTATGGCTACTGCTAAAGAAACGCCCAGACGCACAAGTTCGGCCTTGTGCACTTCCAACCAATCTCTGACCAGTTCAGAGCGTGGTACCGCCGGAATTTTGTAAACTCTCACAACCAGCTCATCGGCTGGCGGCGAGACAGCATATCGAGATTCCGGCGAAACTCGAAATGTATTGGGATTATTTGGTCGAGAGACTGCGCATCCTGAAAAAATGATGCACATGGCTAGCAATAGCAATATGTGATTCCGCATAATTCAAACCTCCTGCATGATAAATGGGATCACCATATATGACGCATTATTGGTCTGAATTTAGTTGCGCACGCGCAGCTTATTAGTCGTGGTCAATAGCTAAAAGATCTGGCCCGACACTTTCTAATTCCGGTGGCCCGACCCAGCCTGTTTGCGTAGTTTCCCCGTCGCTATCTGGTGTTGTATCGAACAACGGAAACTGCCCGTACGGTGTGGATAAGAATTTATGGGTGCCGCTACTTAATCCGAACCGCTGCCCTATGATTGGAAACAAGTAGCATTTCTGCCCAATCAACTGGCGTATCCTAAGCAGCATGGAATTTATATCGTCAAATTCTTCGCACATCGGACTACTGTCGTCCGGCACAACTACCAGTAAAAACTTATAACCAGTTGGCCGATTCGTGTTCAACGCCTGCTGTACCAGCGTAAGCTGCGCCGCATCTTTAACGACACTCCCACCGGTAGCAGCTTTATTGCTGTCCTGCTGCATATTTTGATCTATGCGCAACAGGGTCGATTGCAGCCCGTCCAATACTTTTGCTAATTTATCCATATCCAACTCCGGCGCAGCTGGTTTAACCGGAGTCGGCACTTCTTTCACTTCCACAGCGTCTATAACATTTTGCTTCGGACGGGGTGGCGCCACTGTTTTGTTTTGTTGTGTCATACGACTATTTGTTTCCAACGGCTGTCGCGTTCGATTACGATCTCTACCTTAGGCGGATCTTTTCTATACATAGGTAATCGCGGAAACTCCGCGCTAGCTATGTGTGAAAAACTATGTGTGCTTGAATAACCGAATACACACACGTTTACTTTTGGCAAATCTATCACAACCCTTTGTTTTTTAAGGGCGAACGGGTCCACCATTTCTAAATTGTAGTAGTTTACGCGTGCGTAATAACCGGTATTACTATCCAAAAACGCTGCGCTAGCGATCATATCTCGCAATAACGGCCACCGGTTTTTAACAACCATGTATATGCGACGGTTGTAGTCTATCCCGCTAGCTACCGGCGGAAATCCTGCAAAGAATCGGCTTTCATAATCAATTGCCACAGGTTGTGCTTCTGGTACGCTGGCCGGATGTTGATTGCAAAACTCGATTAATAAATCGCGCTGCAAGCGTGGGGCTACCGCCAATACTCCAGTAGTAAAGAATTCGTACGTATTGGATAGCGATACTAGCGTATGCTCGAGCGATTCGTCTTCTACGTGACCATCATTGGCTTTACCGGCATCTTTGCGCAGCATTCCAAATATTGGCGCCGGGACGTTATCTTTGTGAATCGCCGAGTATTTTGGTAAGTAATTGCTACGATCTGGAATTTTAACCACTGGCGCACTCACACAGTAAAACGATGCTCAATTCACGTAGCGGATCGCTAACCAACCTACGTATTTTACTTTCCGCGGAATTAATTGCATCTTGCAATTGAAACTCCTCGTATTCGTCTATTGTGCAGTTTAAACAAATTGCGTCTCGCATCTCTTGCAATATATCGTGCAAGATTGGGCACGTCTCATCTAGTTTAGAGAACGATATCCTTTTCGCTTGCTCTCTTGTCATTTATTATGGCATCCTGATAAAAATCTCGCGCCGTCTCACTTACCACTGATCCGAACGGCAAAACATATATTACCGTTCCGTCCGGCATGCGGAGCTGCATCGACATACTTTCCATCATTACACCGCGAGATGGGTCGTGATTTCCGACAAAAATAGGCTCTCTGCGATCTCGTCGCCAAATTATTGCCCACAACTTCGTCCCAGCTAACGCTGCGGAATCCTTTGCTTGATCCAAAAACTTGCGGATAATCGCAGGACCGTCAGGCTTATCGATCAGATCCTGTAAGTTTGTGCCGTTATAGCCGCGTTTCAATTCGTAAGTCACGACACTCAGCAGTTTACCGCCCTCGGGAGTAGTTGCGCCAATATCGCCGGCAGAGTTACTGGTAGTCTTACCACGTTTAGCTCGCATGGTGGCGCGACCGCCGGAACCGGCAGTCCTGTAAAACCAATCATCGCGGTAATTTCCAGACCACCACAAACTTAATGCGGTAGCTATCGAGCGCTCGAAAGCACTTCCTTTAGCGTTGCCCTTTGGCATATAGCGTCTCCGTGCACGAGTCCTACATAGTTTTGATACACAGCGTCAGTCAGCTGCGCTTGCGTAGCCATAATATCTCCGGTACTGGGCACTTCAATACCTAAATACTCCGCAACTGCATTAATGTTAGTTTTTACTTGCGGTCGCCAATCCAGACAGTTCTGCATAAATTCCTCTCTACTCACAGTATTTTTAATCCGCGCACCGCTTGTCGCAGCGATATATGGAAACGCAGTGTCGTAAATTTTAGTATCGACAGCGGCAAGAACGGCGTCGGCATCAAACTGACTGGATTTTAACAGCGTGTGTAGAAACGCCTTGAAAAATTTGTAGTAGTTGTGGCAAACTAAATTTACATGCCGTGTATTATTCGCACATGCGGTTAGCAACTCAAATAACATTCCTGAAGCGATATTTGGCGCAGTACTGGTGACGTCTGTCAAGAAATCGTCTCGCGGCAGGCATTCTCGTCCGGCAGCCGTCATAGAATCTTTTTGCGCCAGTACACTTGTCTCTAGCGTTTCAGCGACAAAATCTGTTGGGTAGTAATCGCTGGCCCCTTCGCAAAGCCAACCGATGTACTCGGTTGGCATATCATTAACTTTGTATGCCAGTATCGGATGTTTTCTGGCAGAAAAGCCTGCGGTAAACAGCTCTAAAACCACGTATTTGCTACGCGGTGGCATCGGATAGAGGTTTTGCAGCGTCCACTCCAGCACTGTCAATTGTGTCTGACCCGTCGTCATTTTGCTTTCTCAATTCTTTCAAAAGTCTAGTAATTTCCAGATCTTTTTCGTTAAGTAAGCGCGTCTGTTGCGCCACAATATACTGGTATTCTTGTAGTTCCGCAGCGTATCGCTCTATTACGGCGTCGGTCTGTGGTTCTTGCGGTACCTTCGCCAATCTTTTGTATGCTGCGGTTGCCGCAGCAATAGCGTCTATATACTCGTGATGCATAGGCGATGGCATACCTTGCAACGTAACTTGCTTGGCAGATATGAAAAAGCCAGCGGTCATACTTTCGCCAATTTTGGCGTACATAGTTTGGCGTTCCACGAAAGACCTGGCTAGGAATCCCGATCTATTCAACGCGGACACTACATCCGTAACGGTAGGCACACGAATAAATAACCGCAGAGCTTCTCCGAAAGCCTTTGCCGTGGCAGCTAAATCTACCTCGGTAATACCGGCTTGTTCGAACTGCGCTCGCATATCGCTAGTCCAGTTAATCTCGTCCAACCTTGCAAACACTTCCTTAAGAAGGGCTGGATACAGATAGGCCATGTCGCGGTCCGGCGCATACATTTTTGAACCAGGTGAGTTACTAGGTTGCATGTTAAACGACACTTGCGGTTTCCTTTAAATTGAGCCTTAAATTTCGATCGCAGTCCAAACACAGCCCGTTATTTGTGGCCGGGTCGACAATCGACCGTTCTACCCTACAACAATTACACGTTGCAAATACATACGTCTGTAAATGTGTAGCAGCTGGGCATCTATCTCTACCCATCGCGCATTTGTGACACGGATGCGTAAATTTGTTAGGACACTGCTCGCCAGATCTACAGCGAAGTTTCAAAACGTGCTTGCGATTGTACTGGATTATGTTGTCCATTTCTAACACATCTTTTATAGCCGGATCATTGGAATAGTCTGAACCGGTCAAATTGACGTATACGTACAGGCCGCTGAGCTGCTCTGGCGCTACGAACGGATAATTGTGCGTTATGCCAGAAAAGCCGATACGACTGGCAAGTACCCGAGCCACACCGCGAGTAATATCCCAATTAAACACTTGCCCGGCCGTATCCCCGGTAATACTGTCTACGCGAAGCTGTGTGACAATTTCATCAAATCTATTGCGCACCGCAGTTGCAGTGCTAATGTACAAGATTGTCGGGATAATCACCGACTTAGCTAACGCTGCCCGGATGGGTACAGTTTTGCCAGCCGCCAGCTCCGTTACATTCCCTGCTATTTTCGCCGACAACATTTGCAACAAATCGCTGGTAAGTACCGCATCCGCTAATGTTCGTATTGTTTCTTGTACTGCGCAACGCTGTACGGCGCTGCTGGCGGAGCATATCGTGTCCAACAAATGCTGCATGTGCAGCCGATCTGCTGTCTTATCCTCAAACAATTTGAACCGACCATTTAGACGGTTACGTAACGAAAGTACCGCGGATATTGGAGTCCGCGGTACTTTTGCACCAGTTTCTGCAGTCACTACGCGTTTGCCCCTTGCATAGAAATAGATCTACTTCTGCGAGTTCTATTGGCAGTAGCCGTGGCAGCTGCTGCGGTTTCAGTAGTAATTCGCGTTTCTTCTTCGTTAAGCTTTTGTTCCACTACTGTTTTAATCTCTTCACATCTACGCACGTTGGCAACAGAGTACTCGCCGATGCGCACCATCAAATCTCGAATCTCTTCAATAATTGCAACATGCTCCGCATCGATTTCTGATGCAGCAGCATTGTCAATGTTTGTAAACACTGACACAGATTGCCCATTCCACACGTTTTCTTGCTTACTTACAAACGTGCGTGCAAATTTACAAATCTGTTGCAGTTGTGCCGTCAAAGATCGAGGAAGCGTGTGCGCTCTGCCATGGGCCGGCTCTCTACCTTCTCGACGTTTAATCATGTCGTGAAGATCTTGAGGACTCAGTGACTGTGCTACAGCTTCTACACCGTACGCCGTACGCGCCTCTGTATCTATAACCGTCATTAAATACCGCACATGCCCGAAATTCAGTCGAAAGTTCGTGTGCTCGTTACGCAAGTCTAGAAGCGCTTCTAATTGCTCTTGCGTGTAGAAGTTATAAAACTGCGCTGCGCAGCGCAGCGTCCGCTTGTCCATGTCCAAAGCCTTGGACAACACACTTACACCCGAAGCGCCGTTCAACGTTCGGTAATCGTCCGGACGCGTGCTCACGTCGTTAAGCATTTTGCCGATAATGTGATATTGCCTAATATTTTGGCTTTTAAGGTCGTCCAGCCGAGTCTCTATATCGGCAAAAACTGCGCGAAGTTCTTCGCTCATTGCACTTAAAGCTGCTTCTCGCTTCGCTGTCAGTGCTTGAATTGTCTGTGGTTCTGTGCGTACCATGATAGCTCCTGCTCTATTTTAGTTTGAAACAAAGATCAATTTATAGCACTTGGCAGTTATTCGACAAGTTACTGTTCTTGCCAGGTCGCACCGGTGCTAGCAACGAATGATTGTAACGATTCGATAATCAATATTGCGGAACTTTCTGTGGAATATTTTCGCACAATCCTTGTTTCCACGTCTGCTATATCTGTGGTGTCGAAATTACCTGGCTTATTATGCAGCACCATTATTTCGGCATTTTTAGCGTGCGGCACTTTAAACATCAGCGCTACCCAATCTTTTTCAAGATCGTACTCTTGGAGCTCTACTGCCTTAAAATACGCCTTAGTCCAAGCTTGCTTGAAAAAATTAGGTCCAAATAGTCCTGCCCAAGCGATGTCGTAAGTTTTTTCTAACTTATCCGCTATTAACGTAGCTGGAAAATTCGGGTGTTCGCGATTAAACCACTCTAGATCCAACTTGGCTTTACCGTGATTAATCCTGGCTAATGCCAGCTTTCCGGAAACATCCCCCGAAACATTGCCAAATTTCAGTATTGCCCGCACACACCGCGATTCAAATCCAATAATTTGCTGATCGCCGTCCCGCTGCTGTAATCGCTGTCGCATCACATCTGCAAAACTATCTTCTTCCATAATTCTCCTCCATAGCGCCGTATCGGAATCGAACCGATCTCACTCAGATTGAAAGCTGGTGCACCGCCTTGGTGCTAACGGCGCCGCTAGTTGTTACCTACTAAACGAAAAATGCAGCGGTGTTTTTGTACCGCTGCATTAAAAATTGTCAATCGTCCATTGTTAGCAGTCCAACTCAACCATTGGAGCTGTATCTGTGACAGCTTCCGGCGGATGATAAACAAACGGTACCTTAGGCGGACGAGCCGCCACTGCCTGGCGCAGTTTCTCAGCGTCGTAACGCTCTTTCTTTTCCGCAGCCGCAAATAGCCAATTTGCTACAGTAAGCTCTGATTCGTTACGATAACAGAGCGATTTCAACACTCTTGCTACGTCTTTGGCAAGCATATGCGGACGCGCAGTGTCTACCGATTTCCAGCGATCGCGCAAAAATGCGTAAGCCATCAACGTCGCGCGCATTTCCTTAGCTACCACACTGCGATTATGGTTAGCTAAGGTGCCTGCGTAAGCGTGACTGTACCAAATTTGCCGCAGCACTTTAGCTTGCTTTGCTGGCTCATTATCCAACGTGCTCAAGTACTCAGTATTAGTGCACGCTGCTTGTTCTAATTTACGAACCTCTCCACGGATAATCCGCGCCTCTGCCGCCAAGCTCTTGATTTTCACACGAAACTTGGCAAATTCCAACCTTCTATCTTTTTCCATTTTACTAACCTTTGATTTTGAAACGAACAGAACCAATAAATCGCGGTTAGTGATGCAGGGGGGCCTCTAATCAGTAATTCAGAGCATGTTTGTGTTCTCCATACATCACATTATAGGTAAGGTGTGACGTTGCAACCGCGTACAACGCCTATTCACCGGCTTTATCTTCATCCGTCAACTCGTCACCGGACATAGCCGGTAGCAAGCTTGTCATGGCATATCTGCTAGCTACCACAGCAGCCGCGGCTTTCTGAGCCTCGGCTCGTTGCTGTTTAAAGCATTTGCCGGTCTCGAACTCTGCCGTAGGTGTAATGTGCAGCAATTTGTACAACTTGCTAAGAATATCTGGCCGCTGTTCCAATCGTTGGGACATCTCATAGTAGGAAATCGGCTCAACTGCGCCCAAAAGTTCTGAGGTTGCCAAACACGCAGACGCTTTTGTTATACGGATGTCGGTAATCTCGCGAATAGCGTTTCGCATATACGCTTCCGTATCGAACGACGCTAACAACTTAATAGCCGCTGTGTGCCAATCCCACGCGGTATACTGTCGAAAATTACCGGTGGCATCTTCTCCGATTGTCCACAACAAATCCGCTTCGATGGTCTTCCGTCCTGGACCCATGCTGTTTTTATTGGTTTTAAACCGTACTGTCAGTCCTTTAGCGGTCATTTTATTAATGTCCCGCACGCGACTCATTTGTATCTCCAGTGTTTCCATGAACTTGATGGACTTCCCGCCTGGAATATTAACAGTTGGCAATCCTTGCGGGGTACTACCTGGTTTAGCGTGGTTAGTTGCCACAAACCAAAACGGATAGTCCGCTATTTGCTTTGGCATTGTCCTGAAATATTTAGCCAAAACGTTAGCCATTACCGGATAACCGATCTTGGCGCTGCCATCTGCCTCGACTTCTTCGACTTGCTCTTTCAACGGTGTGCCGGTCAACGAATCGACAGCAAACATTACCGGAACAGTACGACCGATACCGCCTTTAGCGGTCTGAATGTTCTTAGCATTCAGGATATTCCTGGTCATAAACGTTTGCCACTCTTGCATATCAGTAGTGGCTGTTTCGATAATATTTTGTGTTTTCAGCGGATCCCAGCCTAGAATCGACGATCGCAAGTTACGCGTGTCTTTGTTTTCGTTCTCGGCGTAAACGTACAGACCTTTGAAAGTTAATATCCAGTTCGCCATCTCGTTAAGAAATGCCGACTTTGCTGATCCTTCTTCTCCAGCAATTTGAATGATCTTTGAAAGCGGTATGCATGTGCTTTGGAATAAATATCGCAGAGCGATCGACGGCAAAGGAATTCCAACTTCTTGAGAGAACATTCCGCCAACATTAAAATCAGCGATATCTTTGGCATTTTTTAACCCGGCGACCATTCCGGCAACCATACTCGACTGCGTTGCGTCTGTTTCAGAAGCGTCTATCGTTTTTTTAGGACGAGCCATAAACTTTTCCTACATTAGAGATGAAAAACAACAAGCCGCATGTTACCACGCGGCTTGTTGCTAGTCAATTAAAGCGGTTGCTTAATTAAAACGGTGGCCCGTCTGCACCGTCTGCTGCTGCAGCTTGTGCAGCAGCATTTGCTGCAGCTAGCTGTAAAGCTTGCTGTCCGCGAGACATGGCAGCAGGTGGCGCGAACCCAGGACTAGGCGTATTAAACGCATTAGCCTGCTGAGTTCCAAACGCACCTTGCTGATAAGGCGTCTGCGGTACCGCTGATCCAGGCGTATTGCCAGCTAGCGCTGGAAATGTAGCTCCAGCTATTCCTGGCGAAACTGTGTTAACAGCCGGCGCTGCAGCCGTCGGAGGTGGCGACGCTGGTTGCGGTATAGGCTGTGGCGCAAACTGTCCTTGTATAGGGGCAGTGCGTTCTGGATAAAGGTTTGCATAACTAGGCCCGCCACTTGTAATCGGAGCAGTGTTTTGCTGCACCGGGGCTGGCGGATTGTAGCTAGTCATTTGCGGATTAAATTGCTGCGGCGCGGCTGGCCCGGCGGGCGGCATAAACGTGTTAGGGGCGCCGTACTGCGGCATACCTTGTTGCGGAAGGTACGCCGGTTGTGGTGTAAACGGAGGCGGGGCAAACCCTTGCCCTCCGAACCCCATACCAGGATCTGGAGCAGTAAATCCCTGTACTTGCTCCGTACGCCCGGTAGCCGCTCTTGCATGTCGCATCCATAACGGATTATTTGCGAATGCATATTCGATCGCTGACCACGGAAACCGCGTCGCGACCATTTCTACTTGCTCTTCGATAGATGGGAACTGCAATATCGAATCCCAATCTTTCTGCGAGCGCTCGATAAGTTGGTACCAAGCAGGATCGCACAGGAAGTTAGCTGGCAATCCTTGGAAGTTATCCGAAACCTCACACGCATAGCTGTTAGCGTCGAAACCGTTTGCGGATTGTGCTCCGCCGAAATTAGATCCGCCACCCATGCCAAATACCGGCTGAGCTGCCACCTGCGTTTGCGCAGCACGTCGCGTCGATGGTGATCCATCGCCATTTTTATAGAACGTGAAGAATCTTCCGCGATCCAATGCAATCGGATCGCCATTCTCAAAGTGCAATTCGTACGGATTAGTCTCGTGCGCAGCTAGTCGCTGTTCTCGCACAGCGTCGCTAATTGGACGCTCCAGAGCTCCCAACAACGCCTTACTTGCGGAATTCGTCAATTCCATAACGATCGGTAAGTTTGTAATACCGAGCGGCGGATTGTTGTGCAATTTACCGTTCAAGTACACGATCACTGCTTTAACTAGCGTGACCGACTCGCTTTTCTTTAAAGCCGCTTGCTTATTCGCTGGCGGAAGAATCAGAGGCGTCCATTCGCCTAAACCTTGGCCGGCGCGCACCGCCGAATTAATAGCATCGTACAACACGTCGCTAGGATACTTAGTATCTGGCGACAATCCTTCTTGTACCGGATCCGCTACGATAAACGTACAACGGTCCTGATCTTCCCCAAAACCGCGGACAGCTCGGTATCTGCGAATCCAATCACCGTAATGATTGGCTTCCATACTTGTCCGATATGGCACCCAAGCGGTAGGGTTACTGGGGTCGCCGGTCTGCTCTAAGTGAGGCAGCAATCGCAGCACGGTAACGCCGTCCGGATTTGGCATCTTTTGCGACGGCGTACCAATCCCGTACGCTAATTTGTAAGTACTGGCCGCACCGTTTTTGCAAATAAAGTTATTGGACCAGTTCTTATTCGCTGCTGCTGCAGCATGTGTTGCGTAACTATACTTCGTTTGAGCTCTGCTCATAAATCATCCTTAAAATTTCACTCGAGATCCAAATCGTGCAAATTAATTCCCAATTCTTTGGCTTCGTCTTCAGACATCTTCTCCCCCCAACTGGTTGATACCGTAATATCAATACCAAAGTGGTATGGAGCGTCAATAGCCATTGGCGTATTGTCTAAAAGTCTTGGCCAGATCGGTACGGAATCGACCATACATTGCCGTAGTACCGATCGTTTTACTGTGCCGTCTTGGAGGTGCACATCTTTGCAGAATCTTGTTAGCGCGTCAATCCGCACATTAAACAAAATCGCGTCGTGTATTGGAAGCGTAAGCTCAAAAGCACAATCGTCGTGATTACACTGATATTGATAAAAATTGCTGATTGCTGTGGTCAGCGCGTCTGCCACACAATTCTGAACACCAAAATTACAACCTTGGCGTTCTTGTTCTCCGATCACAGATCGTTCTTTAGACGGAAAAAATCTTCGTAATCTTCCGAACGATCCAGCCATCCAACGCTCTACCTGCGTTCTAGCTTTAGCCTTGTCCAAATAAACAGCTACTGCCGGATACTCTTCAAAATAGAATGCCATTAGTTGCTGACACTCTTCTACCGAAACGTTAACACCTTCTTCGCGACATTGTCTAGATATCGCTTCTGCCCCGCGGCCGTACGGAATTCCAAACGCTATATTTTTGGCAGCCACGCGTAATGCGATTTTTCCTAACGACTCGAGCCCCTTTTTAGTTGGAGCGCAGTTTAACTTAAACGCCTTCACGGCTGTTTGACTGTGTATTTCGTAATAATCCGGATCGGTGGTTGGCAAGCAGTTTCGTCGTACCCTGTCCATCAACGTTTTATCTTGAGCTAGCCATCCGATAGCCGCTAACTCAGCACCGATATAGTCTGCTTCTACCAAGACGTAGCCTGGTTTTGCTTTAAAAATAGACCGTATCTGATTTTTATACAGCGGTTCATGCAGCAACCGTAAATAATCGCCTTTCGGCGTTTTAACGCCTTCTGCGTTTGTTTCGTAATATCCGCAAATACGCGCGTAATCAGCTTCGCGCTTTTTAGAAATTGCCTGTAAGTTAGGCCGCGCACTAGAGTATCGCCCGGTTTCTTTATTCTGCGATATATGCGTGCGAACGCAACCGTCCGAACATACTGACCCAGGCACACCTTTATCGTAGACCAGGTTTCCTTCCTCGTCCACTTCCCAATCCGACGATTCTTCGTCGTAATTAGGCTTTCGTAGCGCGCCTTTAAGAACTTGATTTATAAATTTCAAGTCTCGAAGTTGCATAGCTAACGGGTGCGCGTGTCCCAATATGCCTAAAACTTCTTTATCGGTACTCGGCGAGTAAGCATCCGTTTCACGGTTTTTAACCACGTCGGACCACAATTTAGGTCGTTTACCAGTACTTTTAATAGGCTCCAAATTCAAACTAAGTGCATCCGGCGGCTTCACCAGTACGCGCTGCTTGGTTTCTGGATCTATCTTTTGGCTGTAGCTATCTCCAAACATGAACGCCACGCAATTAGGCACTGAGTCTGGATTAAAATCTGGCCAATTGATTTGATTACGAAAGTCAGCTAATAGTACGCCGTATACGTACATAAACATGGTTGTCAGATCGTCAACGCGTTGTTTATCCAACGCAATGCCGTTCATCTCCATCTGCAATACGCCTAGACTAGCTGTATGTGTTAGCCAATACGGCTCCCAACATGGGTTTCCAAACCAATCTTTGTCCAGCGCACCGCCTGGGCTCAGGAAGCGCATAGCAATACGGCGAGTCACGTCTGCATCAATAGCACTGTAATTAAATCGCCATTCAGGGTCATAAGGTTCCGGATGCAGTAACCAGTTACCGAGAAATCCGTATCCTTCCAGCGCCTCTTTTTTAATATCGCGCTGTTTGCAGTACTCACTTACAGCTTTCTTGATCAAAGTGTCGTACACAGGCATAGTAGTCCAGCGCACCATTACTTCTGTGAGCCCGAACATAGCGGTTTCGTTATGTGCATGCACCATGTGGGAAGTATCCCAGCCGCCACTGTGTCTTGCATCTAAATAACTGGATGGCGGTGCGTACTCTTCTCGTAAGTCCAGCCCTTCATGTAGCAGCCACGGCAAGTCGGCTCGGAAATAGTGGCCGCCAGGTCTTGGATAGTAATTTTTAGCTGGGTCGCGCTTTAGCAAGCGCTTCAATTCATTAATTGCCGCCGGGATATTAGGTTTAAACGCTTCGGATCCGCCTTGATGGCGTAACACCACACAATAGGCTTCTTTTTCAGCGGCGCTAATTTGAATGGTGCGTAGATACGCTCCTGGTTCCATCGGCTGATCGCCGTGCCACTCTCCGTCGACAGCTATTATTCTCGCCGTCGGGTCAGGATTGTTAACAATACTGTCAACTATCTTTCGTAACTCTCGTAATTTGTAGACGTTCTTGTATTTAAGTCCGACTTCGTACTCTACGATTTTTTCGCCGCTACACAGCGATTTAAAAAGTTTGAGTTGGTCCCGGAATTCTGGGAACAGCTCGGTCTTTCTAAATACCGCGGCCGGATGCGGAGCCACCACAATCTTTGCAGTATGGCTAACGGGCTCTTCTCCAAACTTTTGAACAGCGTACTCGTATTTATCAATCTTTCCGACCATAGCGGCTACCGCGCCGTTGGTCCCCAAAAACCATTTACCTGCGTCAGACCCTAAGCACAAAATGTAGTCAGGCCTGACTATGCGCAATTCTTGATGCAGCAGTAACGCGCAATCGTTCAAATGCGTTGCAGGTATGGCGTCCGACTGCGGTAACAGCGCTGGCCACTTGCATATAGCCGTTACATAGAACTCGCTAACTATCGCATCCGTTAGCCCTACTTCACGCAATGTCGTATTTAACACGCCGAATATGTCTCCAACTAAATACCTGCAACTTGCAGCTTCGTCGCGAGTAGGTGCTTTAGTAACGATCATCACTTTAGCCGGACGCGGTCCACCAGACATGTCCGACGTATCGTCGCCAATAATATGCCCCGGTACTACCCGTGCTGGTTTAACCAGATTCTTAATAGCCACGGGTAATGAAAACATGTTGTCATATAACGCGCGCCTATACAAATACTCTAGATTTTTACCCCAGGACATCAACTGGCCTTTGGACGCCGCTCCTTGAATTACCGCTTGGGTATCTCCAAGTTGCTCAGCGTGTTTAATAAAATCTATCCCAGGCGGAGGTAGCCCTGGCGAATTCAACGCATACATCGGAAATGCGTCGTTCAGTGCCGTAACATTGTTACTGGCTACAAGCTCGTTGAACAACTCTGTGTTTGTACGCACTATTTTCTTGCTTTCGCTATTGCTCCGTGAATCAACCTCCACGCGTCAGAAGTGCCGTAGTCCGCCGGATCCAAATCATTTATTGGCGATACGTTTACGGCAATAGCCCCCGCGCGTTTAATTGTTTCCAATTGAAAATTTATAGTCGGCTGTGCGTCCAGATCCAGCCAAAGCACTACTACTTTATTCTTAAAATATCTACCTATTAGCTCAGCTTGCGCAGACGATATAGTCTTACCTAATAACGCGGCTGCGTTATCGCCTACAAAATGCACAGCTGGTATGCCTTCTACAAGCACAAGCATGTCCTTATCTTTGGCCGTGTCAAGGTTGTACATCCACGCCGTTTTTTCCATGTCTGGAAAATTGTAATACTTCGGCACAGACTTTATAGGCTTGCCAACATACCTGGCTTGCCAGCCCCACAACGCTTGTTCTTTAAAACACGGGAATATTATGCGTTCCGACGCCATTCCGTATTTTTGAGAGTGGGTGCAATAACCTACTTGATACTTGTCTAGCATCTCACTTGTGTATTTGCGATCGGCCTTCATATATTGCACAGCCGGATGTTTAGGCGATATACGCTCCAGCATCGTCAAAGACATGACCTCGCCCGGCAACTCAGGTTGTTTACGTAGTATCGGCGATGTATCCATCACACCTGTCGTAACAAATTGCATAGCTTGTCTGGAATTTGCATTAAGAATGCCAATGACCAAGCTCTTAAAACGTTCCAACGTGCTAGCAGTTTTGAAACAATCTTCGTTGTAACACTTGATCAACTGCGTTAACTGTCGACCATCTTGCGTATATGCGCCAAACATGTGATTTACGTAACATCGGTACGTCGTATCAGCGCAATACGGACAATTTATTCGATACTGCTCGCCAAATACCGCGACTCTTTTACCTTGTTTACCTGTTACCGGATTAATAGCCGGAACTTCTCGCAAATGTTCGCCTTGCTTGTGCACTTTAACCTTACCGTATAACTGCTCCAAGCGCATATACAGCGGTTTATTTAACACGGACGGCACTCCTCTTTGCACCCTTTGGTACAACGGATCACCTACCATAGTCACATCCCCATCCCGCCAATACTGCGTAACTCGTTAACCGGTAAAAACTGCCTGGTAGCAGCATCGACTGAAAATTCTGTTGACACGTCCACCATCCTAGAAAATTGATTATGAATTTGTAAAAGCACTTTATGTGGCTGCGTATCCATATTTGGACCTCGGTACCGTGTTTTAGGCATATGCAGTATTCTGCAACCTGTATGCGGGTCTGGTACTCCCAGCATCATGCACACCGCCATGTTAACTGCAAAATCCTTACAAGATCCTGCGTCGGCCATAGTCAATTCTTTAGTTGGTGAAAACTCAGCGGCTTCGCCTTTTAATTGATGCAGCAACCAGCCAGTGGAGCTTACCTTTTCAATTATGTCTTTACGGAACTCATCTGCAAATCGCTTGAGTTTAAATTGCAGATCTTTAGCTGGGTCTCGCGAACTAGTTAACTGCCGCTCTACTATCAAGCCAGCGTAGTCCACAAATACAGCGCGCGGAGCGATGCCGTACTCGTCCACCGCTCTTACTACCAGCGACGTTATTTCTTTTAATCCGAAGTTTCCGGCATCTGGAAACATGGTATTGCCGGATATATCCAACAGCACAAGTGTTTTACTCAATTGCTCTGCAAACATGTTGTACCGTTCTACTTCGGAGAACTGCGCTGGCGAACCCTGGTACATCTGCAATTCATACGGCTTTAACGCTCCAGGCCTAGAATATTCTTCCCAATCGGCATTTCGTTCTAAGAAATCACGTGGGATATTAAACCAGTTAGACCATAGTCTTGGGCGTAACTTTTCGGCGCTTTCTTCGGCAGTTAAAAATATCACCTGTGCCGGCGGTTTACCTGTCTCCAGTGACTCGATTAAGCTTTGTTTGCAAGCCTGTAACGCCATATCTAGTGCCAAAGTTGTATTGTGCGTAACAATGAAGTTATCGGTCAAATACAATTTAGACGGCGAATCTACAGAAATACATTGACACTCAACAGCGCCAATAGCCCGTATATCCTTTATTAGTCGTTTAACTGGGTGCTTTTTACCTTGCGCTTTTCGCCTGTCGCTACACAGTCGTTTTTTACGCGGCAATCTAAAGCATTTAGCGGAATCGTCCATTTTGACGCATATACGATAGGCATCTCGGTATTTTTTAGTCTTTTTAATAGTTACCGTGGCTAGCCCGCCTAACGATTGCACTAGCCATACAAATTGCTTGTGCAACTGGTAACTTGTGGTTGTGTACTCTAGGCGACACCTGTCCGGACGCTCTACTCGCGCCATTACATAACCATCGGTGTCCATTAATCCTTGTAACAGCGCCCATCTCGACGCAGCATCTGTATACAAATATTCGTCTGGTATAGCCTTCTCATAAGCATATTTACCCATGCGCCCCATAATTGTCCCAATAAGATACGGATCTAGCATTACAGACTGATGCTCAAAATCTACAGGAGCTGTTAAACCTATCGAATATCTAGCGGCTCCAGTTTTAGATTTGAGTTGCTTGCGTAGCTCATCTGTGGACATCACACGGCCACGCCACCCGTTGTATACGGAATCTACCTTCCATAAATGATCACCACAGCAGCGGGTCGTGCTGCCGTCCGAAAAGACTATTTCATACGCATCCAGTTTTCCTTGCGGAAAAACACCTGTAACACGTGTATAGCCGCCCATTGGATCGCAAATTACTTCGCCAACGACAATGTCGCCCATAGGCTTTGGTCCGCGACTGGTCATAACAATAGCGTCTAACGGCTGCGCTTTCCCGCCGCCCGTGGGCCCCAATATTCCGTTAACATCGCCGACACGCTGACCGCCTAATCTATTATCTATAAACGGCATACCCGTCAGCAGATAATTAGCCGCCGGTGCGAGCTGCGTTCCAAATGGCGGGGCCACGTCTACTTTAGGAATTGCACTAGTGGCTGTGATCCGAACTATATGTTCTTTGGCCGCGTTTAAAACATCGGTGATATCATTAACCCCGCCATACGGAGCAGATACCGCATTTTGAATTACCCGAAACACATCGCGCTCGTACGACAAGTTTTGTAAATGTCGGCGGGCTAATGCTATGTTTTCAGGACTAGCTGGAATGTCCGGATATGCAATCGAATAAATCAATCCGCTTGGATCAGGTCTGTATATTGCGTCTACAGCTTCTTGTGGAAGAGTAGTCGCCTCTAGCGGATGCGTTTTCAAATAATGATCGGTGTAGTAACACACCGATTCAAAACTGAGGCCGCTCACTAGCTCTTTAGACTGCAACATTCCAGCCCACACAGCTTTTAGCGCTGTTTCTTCTTCTTTATATAGATCATCAGGCTCGATAAGCCTGGCTACATCGTTAAACAATGCTTCGTTAGTCGCGCACAGTATCAAAATCAATTCAATTGCCGACGGAGACACTTCAGGTCTAGAAGTGCCGGCCGTGGCTGGCCGTGCCCCATTTTTAAACATGTGTGTGTACTACGCCCCCTTAATCAAATTCTTTAACGCTGTGGCTTCCGACCGTAATGTAGCAGGAATACGGCCATTAAGTAGCTCGTCGTACTTTTTAGATTCAAAAGCGTACTGTTGCGCTGCGTCGCGCGTAAGTCCAAATGCCTTTGGATCAAGCCCGCGCTCGCTGACAAAAATGTATTTGACTAGCGGCGTTACTTTAGTTGCCGCAGCATTTAACGCGTAATGCACCGCCTGCTCTGTATTCAAGTTAGACGCCGCACCAATAAGCAAATAGTCGCTTTTTAACACATTAAACTCAGATACGAGTTTCATTCGCAATTCCGCGAAATGCTGCTCTGAGTATTGCCGCCAATTAGCCATTGCGGCTGCGGACTTTAAATAAGTTGCGTAAGGCCACCTACCAGGAGTGGCTTTATCAAATTGCACTTTAATAAACGCAAACGGATTGCAGCCGACTTCCAGCAACTTCTGCGCTATGCTAGGCCAAATGGCTTTCGAATAGTTTCTAGAGCTGCGCGCGCTATACCCGCCGTCTAGACTAGGTATGTGCGTAGAGCCCATGTTCTGATTGCCAGAATACATCCGGTACAGTCCGAAATAAATTGCCCGGATATTTTGACCAGCTTGCACTAGTTCAACTGATTCGCTCAGCTTATCAGGGATAACCGGCTGTATTGGCATACACGGCGTATCGTCATTTAAACGTAGATGCCTATCGCGCATGATGGGTTACCGTGAAATATGGGATGCAAAGCAGACTATTATTGTACTTGGTACGCAGATTAAAACAACGTGAGTTGGCCGTCGGGCGATATGGTCGTTTGTTTCCAGCCTAAACTCTTGTAAGTACGGCGTCTACCTTCCGATTTGCGCAGGAAGGTGGGATCGAACCGGTCCCAGCAGTCGATCACTTCTCCAAACTGCTTACCAGTGTCCGGACTGATACGACTAACCCGACCTGGCGCTTGCACATCTTTAATTTGAGAGCTGCGCGCGTCTACTCGATACAACACTTGAAGACTTGAAAAGTCCACACCAGTTGTCCATACGTCTGTAGCTATCACACGCTTTAATGTGCCAGCTGCGAACTCCGTACGCATTCGCTCCCGTATTTTGCCAGTCACAATTTCAAAGTTGTGCGGCAACATGTGCGTTTTTTGATACCACTCTATGTTTCCCATGTCTTGATCTGAAAAACACATCTTAAACTCTGGTAGAAACTGCCACAGATGAATAGCGTGCTCTACTGTCGCACATAACACCAGCACCTGCGTATCCGGATCGGGGTAGTTATTGCGTATATCCTGGGCTATAGCCCGATTACGTGCCTCATTTCGCCAAATTCCTAACCGCATTTTGCGCACGTCTTCTTTACCAGCGCACGGATTGATATCCATGTTTATCGGCAACCAACGTACTACGATAGGCACTACTAAACCTAACTCGCACGCCTCTTGATAAGACAAATAAAAGATCTGCGGTCCGAAATACAATTCTAATTGCGCGTCCGCTCCGTCCATTCTTCCTTTAGGTGTGGCCGTAAACCCGTAATTGCGAGTTGTTCGCCATGTAGCCGTGATTTTCTCAATCATTTTATCGGTCATCATGTCGTGGACTTCGTCACACAGCAAGATATCGGCGGCTCCGTCGGAATGATGCACACTTCCAGACGTAAACACCGTGATACGCTCTCCTGGTTTATGGCTGCCTCCGCCGTACACGCCAACATTTGGAAACTTGCCGGTTAAAACAGCCGCTACTTTTTGAGCAACGTCTTTCTGAGGCACGACATAATGTATCCGGGCTCTGGGATACAAATGGCATATGGCTTCAACCATAAAACTTTTACCAAACCCAGGCGCAGCTGCAATTATCCCGCAGTCTGTTCCGGCCAAGCGTTGTAAACACTCGAGCTGTTTAGGGCGTAACGTTGGTACTTTCTTAGCAAGATTAGCCCAATCCGGTTCGAATATCGTTGGATCCTCGTGTGGCGGCGTAAGGTCTACGTATCTGGATCCGATTCCGGCTTTATCAAGAACACTAACTATCTTTGTTAGCATTCCGTAGCCTGTAATAAGTGCGCCGCTTCGCAGCTCATACATAGACACCGGTGTAAACCGCATGCGTCCTCGCGTATTTCTGCGCACAATTGGAAATTCCATATTCGGCAGCAACTGCGTGTCCTGTCCGCGTAGGAATTCTTTCTTTTCATACGAAAGATGCGGATGTAGCAACGCCACCAAGTTTTCTGGCAGCGGCAAATCTCCCTCGATGCTCAACTGAATCAAATTATTCAGGCGTTTTATTATTACGGTAGCCACTGAATCTCTCTTTGTAAGCTGCAACGTACTGCTTTGGCATGTAGTGCTCTGGTATTAAAAATTGCCTGTCTATTTTATCGGAAGTTAGCGACGCTTCTGACCATTCGAGCCAGGCAGCCATAAAGTAATTTACAAACAACTCTAAGGCTTGCGGAGGCGGTACTTTTGCACCGCGCGCCCAGCCAAACGATTCTAAAACGTCGGCAGCCTGGCTGTTGTCCTCAGATACACCTTCTCGCAAAGCTTGGTTAAACGCTTCGCGTGCATGTTTATATCGCATTGCAGTATTCTTCGGCATTGTGGGCCAAGCTTCTTCCGTAATACCAAGCACCATATTTGCTTTGTACCCGCCAGTCACGTTGTCCATCATTGCCCACCAGCGCGGACTTCCGAGAATGTGCATAACTATTGTTAAAACTTTGAAATTTAATCTTGGCGATAAAAAATGTGCTTTGGCTAACAAATTGTCGTACGAACCTGACTTAATAGCGCTAACATCGCCAGAGAACACCTGCATATTCAAGTAATCTCGATAAGTCATCTTATGCGGCCCGCCTAAAGACCCGGGCGCACTACATTTATTTAATGCTGTCCATGTGCGATAGTGACTCGGGTGTTTAGCGTCCTCAGACCAGACCAACATCTGAGGCTCAAGCGAAAATACTTCGCAACGCGCTGGCCCGTCTAAATCCGACGATTCCGCTTTGCTTGCCCAATCGTAGACACTACATGCGAAAACAGCTCCCTCTCCTCGCACCGCCATGCGTATGCGCTTAGGAGCCAGATCATCCAAAAACTGGTGTAGTTTGGCGCACGCTATTGCTTTTTGCGCCATTTCACCTGTTTTGTTTGTAAACACAATGTCGTAATGCCGCGGCTTGATGCTGCCCAAAAACATTGCGCATTCGTTGATCGCCATTCTACCTATCCAAGATCTACCGTCTGATCAAACAGCGGTGCAAGGTCTTTCTCATGCGTAACGATAATACATTGTAAACCTCTGTTGGCAGAATATTCCTTCAACTTGGAAATTACTGGTCCAAACCCTCGGATGTGGTGTTCGTCTTGATACGCCGTGGGCTCGTCCAAAAATAAACAGCCCAACGATCCAGCAAACAATGTGTTTACCGATAATCGAAAAGCTAGCGCTACTATGGCAGCTTGCCCGCCTGATAACCGCTCTACTAACTGCTCTCGCCCGTCTAAAAATCTAGCGACGAAGGATAGGTTTTCGTCCGCAGCCACACGATACTCCGTGTCGAACAATTCCAAAAACTTGTTAATCTCGCGTTCCACGATTTGCATGTTTTGCAATGCGACGTATTTAGGTGCCGCATCTCGATGAAAAATATCGCTAACGGTCGTTAGGCTCTCCAGCCATTTAGTGTCCAGTTTGCTATCGGCTATTTTCTTTTGATACTCGGCCACTTCAGCCTGCTTTTGCTCCATTTGGCGAAGTGCGTATACGTAATTCGCCCGAAACGTTGTCCATTGTTCCGATTGCTGGCGAAGCTCTGCTATCTTAGCCTCGAGCTCTGTGGCCGTAAATGCCACCTCTGGAAGCTGCTGCGTCGCTGCCTGTGCTTCTGCAACGCTCTCATTTAGACCTTTGATAGTGGCGTTTGTAGCGGCAATACTGGCTCCTACACTTGTACCCGCTGCTACTACTGCAGCTAACTTAGCTTTGTCAGCAGCATAAGCATTTGCCACAGCTTCCGCTGCTGCGGTATCCGCCACCGGCTGCGGAGGCGCCATACCCTCTAATACGGCTCGAGTATTCTGATAGTTAGCGGTGTATTCTTTTAACCAGTTGCGCTCCAACTTTGTCTTGGCTAATACCGCCTTATCTTCGGTATGTATGCGCTGCAACTCAGCTATTTCAGTAGCTAACCGCCCAGCTTCTTGTTGCTTCGCAGCCAACTGCTCTGGCGTACTGTCTTTAACAGTGCCACATGTCGGGCATACACTGTTCTGCAGAAATTGCTGCAATGTGCCGTGACGAGATATAAGATCTGCTAATTCCCTATCTCGCACTCCAATTACAATTTCTCGACTTTCCACCTGTTCTTCAAGCATAGCCACAGGCATTTTATCTTGCAGAAGCGCTAAACAAGCTTGTACCTTAGCTTCTTGCGCAAGATACTGCGCGTTTGCTTTTTTAGTAGCTTCTGCAACAGCGACAAGTTGTAACGCTTCGTCACGCTGTGTACTTAAATCCGTAACCGATTTATTTAACACCTGATACTCGGCTAGCAACTTCGCACGCTGTTCAGTTAACGTAACCAGCAATGCCGTCTGCTCGCCTAAACTAACAGACTTATCCTGTATCGTACGCGACAAGTTGTTTTTCTGCTGAACTATATGTAACAGGTTACGCTGTTGTTCTAGCATTTCGCCAAACGGATTAGCTTCTACAGCAACAGTCGGATTCAGTCTCTTAATTTCAGCTGCCGTTTGCTGCGCCGCTAAGCACTGCGCGAACGCTGAATCAAATAGACTTTGCCAATCTGTAACTTTAAAACCGTTGATGTATTTATTTACCGCTGTATAAATACGCTCGGCCTGCTCTGTCTTGAACAGATCTTGAAAATGTTTAGCACGCACCGCAGGTGTCTGATCTATAAAACCAAACAAGTCTCGCTGAGCCACTAAAACTACAGTATTCATAGTTGCATCATCGACGCCTACGAACTCGGCGAGAATTCTACTCACCTCGTTATCTCCGACATACGAAGACCCGTCAGCTAGTTGCAACGTTGCTGGCTGTGCTGGGCGAAGCCAGCGTCGGACTACCGCATTCGTGCCAGCGTGCTCAAATTCTAGTTCGACGTACGCTTGTTCTTTTTTACCAGCCAGGCAACATATGTTGTCGGACTTTTTACCATAGTTAGCGCTTTTACCGGTAAGCGCCAATCTCACACCGTCCATCACATTGGACTTACCAGACCCGTTACGCCCTGTAATCGCGGTTAGTCCGCGTTCAAACGTGATTTCACGTTTTTTGTGGTTGCAGTAGTTTTGCAGAGCCAGCTTTCGCAAGTGCATGAAAATCCTCTTTCAATTTTTCAATGGTAGTGACTACGTTAGTGGCGTCTAACAGACTAGCTGCTATAACGGCTTCAAATTCAGAATGGTTTTGCGCCAGCAGTGTCACGGCTGTTCGCAAATTTACAGTCAAGTCCGCGGATGTCGGATCTATGTTTACAATTTTATTGCCGTCGATATCTGCTAATTGATTTAAAAACAAGTAGGCGAGCTCGCCACACTCTCCGGTTAGCTTTGAAAACGCATCCGTGACGTTCGGAGAATATTTCACGTGTACCAGCGGTTTATTTGGCCCGGCCGATTTAGCAAACGCTTTGATTTGCTGAATAGTCGTGGCTAACCCGCTAACCGTAAGTATTGTCTGTTGCAGCAAGCCTCTTGTTTTTAATGGCACGCTGCTAAATTGGATATCTGGATCCGTCGAATCACACAGCAGCGTTACGAACTTATCTCGCGCTTCGGTAATCGACTGCATACTCGTAGAACCGGGAGAATGCGCAACCACATTGTTAATTGCACGCGTCATGCGAATATGTAAATCGCCACTGAGCACCGTATCACCAGACTTAAACATTGTTACGGCACCGTGTGTGCTGCCAACGCCTTGCAATTCTTGCCAGGCTTGATGCACACATACATAGTCAAACGGCCTGAACTGGTCTAGGTTTTGAACAGCCGTCTCGAGTTGATCAGCGCGTTGATAGTCCAGCCCGACAAATCGTTTGCCATTAATCGTTACACAATTGTTATGCAAAGAAATAGCGTTTGACGCTAACGCAGGCCAGGCAGGATCGGCTAAATCGTGATTACCTTGAATATAGTACAGCGGTATGTTTGCAGCGTGTAGCTGTTCCGCACCACTTAAATAAACCTGTACGGATTCCGAATCTGGACGACTTTTATCGAATATGTCGCCTAACAGCACAAGCGGTAACTTATCCGGATCGTTCAGCACGATCTGAATAACTTGCTTGAAACTATCGTATGTATCTCCGCGCATTGTCGGATGATGAGCCCAAACCGTCGGCCGCAAATGCAAATCTGCGGCTACATATGCAATTTTCTTCATAACTCTCCATAAAAAAAGCTAGCGCAGTGGGGCACCGCGCTAGCCGATAGTCTCTTGCCACAGAGAGCCTAGTACTGTCAGAATACTACTTGCTTCTATAGCGTCAAGGCATATTAACGTTATTTTTTAAGCTGTCGGAACTGAGAACTGCACAGGCGTAGTCGGTAACTGTTCTGGGTCATCGGCCGCCGGACTTAGCAAGCGTACCGAGTAGACTTCCGACATGTGCACAAATTCATAGTCGCCTAGTAAATTCTGCCGCGGTTCTACTTCAAAATACACTTCATCATTGTTATGTATCGACGTCAACCTGGCGTCCACATAAAGCGGCGCGTCGTTGATTACCTCAATTAGCGCTTTTGCTTCTTTCTCTGGAAACAGTATTTCGTACGAATACAACGGACTGCCTATCGGAGTGACGCCTACAGCAATCTTAAGTGCCTGCAGCTGCAGAATGCGTTCGTATTCTGGTTTAGGTATAAACTTACGCCCTTTTCCGCCTATTGGCAGTGGGACGCCGTGATCGTCGGTATATCCTTTTCGCACCGGATCATTACACTTCCGAAGCGCTGTCAGCATGACGTTAGAGTGCACTTCTCCAGAATCAGCCTGTACGACCGCACTGTTTGAGCTAATGTCCGCATACAAAAGTGTCCCGCGGTGTTCTCGCGCTTCTTCGGCGGTAAAAATGCACCGCTCGCCTTCCGACGTAGGTATGTTGTTAACGGCTGGCGCCGGTTTTTTACTTTTCTTGTTTACTGGCTGCTTTACAGTGTCAAAATCTCCGTTCCTAAACGCCTGGAGTATTGCAGGCGTTTGCAGGAACTGCGCTAAAGTCACAGGCACCGGCGTATTTGCCAATTCCGCACTGCGCACCATATCGACGTACGTACTTAGCAAAGTAACTACATCTTGCTGGTTGTACGTCTCGCCTGCCTCGCTTTTACTTGGCAACAATACTTTAACTGCATCTTTTGGATGCTTTAAGTTGGCCTCGTCAAAGTCGGCTACTTTGGCATAACAATCGAGAAATACTTCGAATGTCAGCGTAGGTGATAAGTTTCTTAGCCATAAATAGTCAGTTAGCAAAGCTACCTGCTTTTTCACGCTAGCGTACGACTGACACCCCGGCCTGGCTGCAAACAACTGTAACGCATCCGCTATAGATTGCTCGTTAGTTTCCACTTCAGTTCCTGTCCAAATTTTTGAAAATACCTGATAAATGAATATGTCGATGTTTATGCTGGCTGTATGCGGAGTACACCATGTGCTGCGCTAACGCCGTGTTGTGAAATAAATACCGAGGATAGCAAAAAATCTTTGCGAACTCCATTGTAAATTCAACTTGCGTGACATCTTGTAGTGGCCTATCGACAGCCTTTGTAAACCCGGTATTCCCGTAATACTTAAGGTTGGCGTCTTTGGTCACAACGAGAATATCGACAGTGTTGTAATAAACCTGCTGCATATCCGGAATCTGCGTGTTTATCTCGTAAAGTGTTGGCGGCGCCACGATCAGTTCGTCCGGATTAATCGGCGCTTGTCTGGAAAACACCGGATCCATTGCGACTTTGCCCAGACACCCTAACACGCCACGAGCCGTATCGTTTTTATGCAAGCCTCGTCTAAATAGTTGCAGCTCTTTGTACAACCTGGCGCTTTCAGCTATCGCGTCACGCGCCAACACATTGTGATTGTCCGTCAGAATTAGCGACTTACTTCGGCGACGCATAACCACCAAACGTGCGTTGTGTAATTGTCCACGATGCGCATGCACTCGAGTTAAGCAATCTAGTGCCCGATTAGTCATAGCCCGCCCATAACAATACGGACAAAGCAACAGATTGCCACACGCTCTGTACCCGGTGGAATCGTTTTTATGTCCGTACAATTTGTAGCAATTGGACATACGATTAACCAGCCCGGTAGATATGTAAGGCTGCGCAAATCGGCTGGCACGCCCGAACGTCTGTAACTCGTCCAACTTGACGCGTAACCAGGTATCGACCGTTTCTTGCTGTTGTCGCAACACGATGTAGCGCATACTAGCTTTTGGATACAACGATCTTAAAATCAAGCGGCGTTTGAGTAAAAACTTAAGCCGTTTGATATTATCTGGCGCAGACGCGTCCAGTAATTTACGAACTACTGCTGGTGTCGCGGCAGGTGTAGCCGTTTCCGGAGCGGGGGCTGCTGCAGGCTTTCGCCGCCAGAACCTCCGTTTATTTGGTCGCGAAGCTGCCATTACGCTTAGCCGCCCTTCTAGCGTGGTATTCGATAACACTGTCACGCCAAGAAGGATTCATGTAAACAGTAGGCGCCTCTAAATACTTTAGCGGACAACTGTACGCGTACGGACCATCCTGCTCCGTGTACGTGGAATGCCAGATAGCATTACCTTTACACGTAATCCTGTCAGCCATGATAAGGCTCTCTACTGGAAAACTTGGATTCTGCCAGCGAGACCACAAGATCCCACTAAATTTATTTCCACGCCAACAAGCCTCTACGCAACGCACCGCGCGTAATCTTCCTCTATGCGTATCTTCTAACGATTCCCGAATCACACCGCGCATAGTGCGATTACTGTAATGCATCGTGCCCATATATCACACTTCTTTCTTACAAACGCATCTAACAAAAGTTATTACATAACACAATTTAAGTACATACGCTTTACGTTGGATTTTGATGCCAGCGCGCTGCCGAATTTTGCGAACCGGAGTGTGCGAAAGCACTTAAACCACCGCAGACTAGCCTGATATTGGCTAAGCAGCAAGTTTTTTTTTGAAAAATTTTCGACTCGCCCTAGGTCAAATTAAGGAAGCCTGGAAGTCAAAAATACGTCCTGGGTGTGCGCGACAAAAACGGTCGGACAACGCGGCATCGGTAAATTTTACCGTGGTAGCTTCAATCACAAATACTAATTTTAAATCGTTAACATTAGTTTATTAACTGTCAATCTCGGTCATGTGTCCTCGTTTTTGATTCTACGTCCGGGCTAGAGTCCTCGCGACCCTTCTATAGACCGTCCAGAGTCCTCGTTTTTTGGCGAAAATCGTAAAAAACGAGGACACATGACCAAAAACGAGGACTCTAGCCCGGACGTACGTCGATTTTAAAAGGCAAAACGAGGACTCTGGACGGTCTACTAGCAAACCCCCTATTTCATAGTGGGTTCGCTAGAACACACAGAAAGTAAAACCACAACCTTCCTAGCGTCAGGTTCGGGTGGTCTCGCCTATGGGCGGCTCCACCAGCCCTAGTGGTCTTACTTCTGTGGTTGAGCAAACTATTTTGGCAATTTTGAAAAATAGTACGTTGCCAATTCAAATTCCTTGCTATCATGTCTTCAACCCTCAAGGGCTTTCCTAAACCAAATCAAAACAACCCGCGCCAACTTGGCATTATCATTCCACGCGTTTACTTACATCATCGCACACATTTACATTTATCTAACATTTTAAATTATCTAACATTCACATTACATTTAACATTTACAAACTTTAATATCAAACACTCAGATCGATCTCATTGAGATTCCAACGCGCCTGCTCCAAACAACCTCAACGCTTTAGAAACACCATCGACAAGTCGATTTCCATCCGCAATTTCCCTGCGTAGCCAATGCCATTGAATGTCATAACGGAATTTAGCCATTTGTTGACAAAAAGCAGCTAAGTACGCGTGTTTTCGCAGACTATCCTTGGATTTACTTGAGATCTGACTGCCGATCGTAGCGATTGCAGTTGAATCGGTAACGATGTGTACCGAGAGTTTGTCCACGGATTTTAGACGGCGTGAGCCGTAGGTGTGATCGAACCAAGACAAGGCTTGCACGTACGGCATTGCTTCCGCAAAAGTGATGCTGCCCATATTGGCGTTTCCGCCAATTAAGCGCCTTCCTTGTGTTTCTCGATCGATAATTAACGCTGCCCAACCGCAGTAGTTTTGCCAAGTACTTCCAGAACCATCGCCGATTATCAACACATCCCAATTTTCAATGTTGAGCTCGCGCAGCACGCTATTTACGTCGATATTTCTAATTCGCTCCTCACTTGGAATTTTAATTTTCATGTGATCCATATTCTCGGTGAATTAACCAGCGTCACGATTGAAAATACGGTTGTCGGGGTCAAGAACAGCCATAACAGCCAAGACCCGTTAAACCAGCACGTTAAGGTAGGAACGATAATTAACAAGCCATACCAGAATGCCACGTGCACGGACAAACAAAGCTGGCACGTGAGTAACTCTAGCATCCAAGTGTGCAAGCGCCCAGCAATGTAATTTGGCCAGGTCACCGTATTTTGGATATACGCAGTAGCCGGCGCAGTATCTTCGCTAGGCGTAGCTGCAATCGCACTTTCCTTTGCATCGGCATATCTAGCGTCTAATACCGCTGACATGGCTGTTTGCAAAGGCTCGAACAGCGAGGAGTATAACCAGATGTGGACTATTGCCTTAACGGCTAAGGCATATAGTGCGTACAACAATACAAGCTCAAACGGCATATTTGGTCCTCAAAAGAAGCAAGGCGGTACTTTTGCACCGCCTTGCTTGATGGAATCAGTAGTTAGGTTACTTTTTAAGTAGTTAGTTGCTGCATCAGCAAGTAAGTGCCGACGGCTATAGCCAGCGGCCATATGGATTGCGTAACAAGCGACAACAGCATTCCGCTAAGAGCGCCTGTTGCAACTACACGCCACTGCAAAATTGCCGCATCTGGATTTATGTTATCGCGACAATACTTTTTTCGATTAGGTTGGATCATTCAAATGTGCTGACTAAACATCCGTAATCACTACGGTACCACCAGCATCCGGCTGTGTGGACGACAGTTCACGTATCGCATCCGGTGACGGGTACGGAGGTTCAATGGGTAATTTGTGAACACGACTCAACTCTGGAGCGAACCTAGGACCGGTGCGCTGCAGAGTCTCCCGATCCATCGGGAGCTTACGTTGTTGATACAGCTTTGGTGATCGAGAAATGCGCATGATAGTTGTATTTTACCACGCCATTTCTTCACCTCGTAGTGAGGCAAACAAGTCGATACGCTGTATAAATCGTGTAAAACTTCGCAAATTGCGTTACTGCATACTGCGTATAATCAAAAATTGTGAAAAACATTGGAAATAGCTGCTTTAACATGCAAAAAGTCTGAAAATGCAAATTGCTACAAGAGAATCACGCATCAATAGCATTGTTTCCGAATGGGCTAAACCTGACTCGGCCAAGAGTCAGCGATTGACAGATAGACTTCAACAAATTCAGGAGCTCGCCACATTAAAGGCGCTCCCTAGTTTTGAAGTTTTGTTGCCACTGTGCTTGAGCCTCAACGGGAAGCCGTACAGCCTTAAAAACTACTTTCCGTTCACGCCTATCTTTCGACTGGCGCAACCAAAAAGTTGGTTACTCAAAGCTGGGCGCCAGTTGTCTAAATCACAGTCTATGGCGGCTACCAGTGTTATGATGTCCGCGGCAATACCTCATTACAAAACGCTTCACGTTACGCCGCTTTATGAGCAAATACGGCGATTTTCTAGCAATTACGTGCGACCACTGATCGATAATTCGCCGGTTAAAGCGATATGGTACAACACATCCACAGAGAACTCCGTGTTGCAGCGTAGCTTTCGCAACGGCTCTACGATGTTCTTTAGTTTCGCATCTAATAACGCGGATCGTATCCGCGGGCTATCCGTATACCGCTGTTTGCTGGACGAGCTGCAGGATCTTGATATCGACCTGCTTCCGATCATCATGGAAACAATGTCGGCAGCTCAAGATCCGATTCCAACGGTTGGATACGGCGGTACACCCAAGACACTCGATAATCCTATCGAAGCTAAATGGCGAGACAGTTCTCAAGCCGAATGGGTCATCAAATGTACGCGCTGCCACAAATGGAACATTCCGTCGCTTGAATTTGATTTAGATAACATGTTTGGAGAATACTCCGAATTTATCTCAGAAGAGCGCCCTGGCTTGCGCTGCGCGCGTTGCAAGTACTTTCTGTACTCTCGTACTGGTAGATGGGTCCACCGCTTTCCCGAGCGACGCTGGGAGTTTGCAGGGTACCACATACCGCAAGTTATCTTGCCGCTGCACTACGCTAATCCGGACAAATGGAGTTTGTTGCTGGCTAAGCGTAATGGCGCTGGGAACATGACGCGCGCAAAATTCTGCAACGAAGTGTTAGGCGAGTCTATCGACGCCGGACAAAAGCTAGTTACCGAGACAGAATTGAGAAGTGCGGCCATACTTCCGTTCGATAACTCGCGAAGGCCGGATTTGAAAATGGTAAATAACCTGCGCGATTACCATATGAAAATTATGGCTGTGGATTGGGGCGGAGGCGGAGAGTCTCAAACGTCGTTTACAGTTATCGCCGTGCTAGGCTATTTACCTTCCGGCGAAATACACGTGATCTGGGCAAAGCGGATGGTGCAATCGCAAAATCACGTGTTAGAAGCTAAAGAGTTGCAGCACTGGTACCAGGCGTTTAATTGTTCGCATATTGCGCACGATTACACTGGGGCTGGAACTATCCGTGAAACGGTCATGGTAAGTACTGGTTTAAAGCTGCAGCACATTATTCCTATTGAATATGTGGGATCGGCGGCAGGCAACATTATCCGCCACGTACCAGCCAGCACAGTACACGCTCGCGATCGATATCGCTTGGATAAAACACGGTCTTTATTGAATCTGTGTAACGCGATTAGGTACAAAAAAGTCAAATTTTTCAAATATGACTATGTAAACACTGAAAATGCCGGCTTAATTCGCGATTTCTTGGCGCTTATTGAAAACAAGCTCGAGTCGCGAAGCGGTAGCGACATTTACACGATTACGCGCAACCCGATGCTTACGGACGACTTTGCGCAAGCTGTCAATATCGGATGTGCCGCGCTCTGGCACATGAACCGCGCATGGCCTGATTTTTCAGACGCTATCCAGCATATGCGTTTAAACGACATTCAATACGAAGAAATGGGCGATTACGACACTGTTTGGACGGATGAGCTGCAAGCAGCGTCGACTTAAATTGTCTAACCGCCTCAACTGGCAAAAACAAGCTATTGGAACTAAACCAATAGCCAGTTATTCTCGATAGACCGCATTAATCGATTGGCGGACGGAATAACTCTAGGATCTATCGCAAATTCAGGGTCGTAATCTGAATAAGCTACTCGATATTTTCGAGCAAAGCTTAGCGCGAGCGGATCGTTAGGCTCCCACAGGATTGGCAAATCCATGCGTTTCAGCGTACTAGTGAATGTATTTTTCTTTATCATGGCTCGATTGTGCGCAGCCCGCATGGGAAATGCACCGACAGCCGGTAAATACCCGAATTCTTGCAGGAATTTAGAGCTCAGGTAATAACTGCGAATCGGGTTGAATGAGATTACTTGCGTAGCGATTTGGCCAGGACTCTTTTCTTCAAATAATTGGTCTAACATTCCAATCCCGCCGTATTGAAAACGGGTGATTGGCCGCAGCATCCAAGATTGCGTGTCGTCCATATCGATAAAAATAAAGCCAGAGAGCTCGCCCGGGCGATTGGACGCCCGCATAATAACCTGCGTTTTGATATTTTTACGGTTAGCGCGGTATAACACGTGTTCTTTCACGTATCCGCCGCGAATAGATTCGTCGCTTATAAATTCAGACGGCCACTCGAATCGGTTAAGTATATTGACCCATTTAGAGCTCGTAACGCGCACACAACTAGGATGCGGAATACGCCCCTTCTTTTTGTGATTTATTTTGACAGCTTCTACCTGAAGCGATTTCCACAATTTTTCACAATGTAGCCGTACTTTTTTGCGCAGCATGTACCGTTTAAAGTACTTATCTTCTGGCTGATACCAGCTAAATCGGCTTTTGAATACCGCTTCTTGTTTTTCCGGGGGAATTCTATGGTAGGTGCTAAAATAATCTAGAATATCCCCACCAAAACCGCATACGGTACAATAAAACCAAGTAGGTATTTGCCCCATCTTAGGGAAAATCATCGTTTTCGCTTTAGCAAGGCAACTACAACAATCAATTTGTTCGAATCGGTTTTTGTGTAAGCTGGACTTTTGTAAGTGACCTTGTCCGCAATTTTGCAGGATAATTGTGTTTGTGTTCGTATTAAGAAACGGGAATGCTTCTGACATGTTAATTGACCAATCTAGGGATACAAGTGGGGCGATCCAGTGGGAATTAGCACGTTTATACAAAGCTCCTGACTTTGTGAAAAACGCTTCGCACGAGAGCAAGTGCGGGGAACCAACGTATCTCTCCGATTCGGCCTATGCTGGGCCTAACAACACTTTTCCGATTCACACTAAAGCCGCCACATGGCTATCAGCTGCGTTTGTTACGTATAACATGCAGGATAAACCAAATGCGACGCTGGAACATATCAAGAATAACGTTAAGCGCGCGGCGCATAACTGGACTATCGGCGATATCGTAGAAAATATGTTTCAGTCCAAAGAAGCTGCGAACGCGCCAACTGTCACGGTTTGCCACGCACTGGAATACACTGAGGACGGCCGAACTAAGAAGGCCTACCCAATGCGCAACTCTAGGGAAGTAGCAGCCGCGGCTGAAGTATTCGCCAAATATCACAAACAATTAGATTTTGCAGTTAAATCTGCCATGGCCAAGCGAATTCTCGACCAGGCGCAGGTTTATCCAACTGAATTGCCGAATAGCGAGCACTTAGCGAAATGCGCCGGATACGGGTATACCGCAGCAGACACAATTGCAGACGCACTGCGTAACCGCGCGCTTCTTTTGAAGCACAAGGCGCCAGAGTTGGCTAAACAAGCGTGTGCGGTAGCCGACGCGGTTGTATCGTCCAGTATTGACGCTCGAGACGTCGGAGCACGCATGAAGTTAGCCGAGCTGCTAGACACGATGGATAAGCATAATTCGTTCACAAATATGTACGGCGCAGAGCTTGAAGCTCCGGAAGACGTCATGTTTGCCATCACTTACAAACAAGCCGCAGATATTCGCAGCAAAGCGGTGGAACTTGTCACCGGCGACATTTTCAATAAAGAAGCGTTTGCAGCGCTTACGCCTTCTGACATTTCGACTTGGATGGGAAATTCGTTTGCAGACGAAGTCACAAATATAATTGGGGATGACGTGGACGTGGAAAAGCTAGCTGAGCTAGCGCCGACACTTCCACGTCCGGATGCTATGGCGTTTAAAAATATGATGAACGCGCATAACATCCGGACGGAAGGTCAGATAAAGAAAGCCTTTAGCGTATTTAGCCCAGGCTCTCGAGAAGAATTAGCCGCCGCGTATTTAAGCGCTAAGCGGTAGTATTCGTCTGTAACGAATTAATTCGATCAGCTTGCTGTCGCTGGCTGACCTCTTCTCGTAGAATCACTACTTCTTGTGGGGACGTGAATCCTAACTTCACTGAAGTTGGCGCAATTTTAGTTACCTTAACGGTAATCAAAAATTCGTTCGCCGGATCGGCTAATAGCGCCAACAAATGTTGACGCGATAACCATATACAAACCGACTCGTTCTGTTTGCGATTAAGCACTAACACTCGAAACTCATTTTTCGTTCAAGGGCATGCAATTTTTTATTGTCCCAGCATACTCCGCATGTGGTACATGTAATTTTTGATTTGGCGGCTACCCCGTTTTCAACCGGACAGACTAACACACCATTTATTCGCTTATGCACTGTATTTCTACGGGCTCGAAATATTAAGTCGCAGGCGTAATCCGGCTTATCCAGATCGTCCACCGCAAGATATGCCCAATTGACGCGATAGGTTACCGGCGGACGGCCGGAACTCCTATCACATGAATACCACAGTTTAAAGTTTGGCAGCTGTGTTAAGCGCACCAAACTCCGCAACATCACAGCATCCTGCCAAGATCGGGTATACGCGTAAAATTGGATATTTGGCAAGGCACTCATTATTTGGTGCCATTTTCGTATGTAGTGTACGTCGTAAAAATCGCCTGCGGCGTGTATACGCACACAAGTCACCCGGCTGGTTTTCAAATACGCGATCATCTTTGGAGCAAATGTAGCGCGTTTGCTCATCGTGAGATTACGTTTATGTGCCTCAGCGGTACTCCGCATGAGGAAGAAGCCGTGCTTAGCGTAACATAATGCTCGGCAGGTCTCAGTTTCTTTTGGGCAACTATGTTTTGCACCAGGGGTTACTGACCATGAAAATATCTTAGGGCCGAGTTTCGTGTTCCCCGGAACCACTTGTATCTTCCAGTGCGATCGCTCGGTTTCTTGTCCCGAGTTTTTGTCGAATTTTTTCCGCATGTACCGTTTTTTCCAACTTATCCTTTAAGTCCGGTAATGCGTTCTTACTGAACGGCTGTTTCCACGGCGGTGCTGTATTCACTTGTCGGTCCGTTTTTATATGGATCCTTATGAACAAAGCAGTTGCATCCGAGAATGTAAGCTGGCGCTTTAACGCTTCGAAGACCATCGCGATCACGACGGGTTGCGCAGCCAACCATGTAGCAGCTTCTAAATTACTGATAGGTGTAGATTTGCCGGTTTGCGCCGTCTTAGCACATGCAGCCAAATACACAGTATTTGAGACTAACCAATTTATAGTGGTCCAAAGATGTTCATCCGTCATCTTTGTTATTTCAAAGTCAACTATTTGCCCGGTAGCGTCGCTACATCTCCAATGACTAACACTGGTCCACAAAAAAGTGAGCACAGGGTTAGTTTGTCGAGTAGCCGCAGACGGTTGATTTGCTAATGGTTTTACAACCGTCTTAGCGTACTCTTTTCCGTACTCATTCGTGAGCATATTACGGCCAAGCTTCCCACGCTGTTCTTGAATACGCGCCTTAGCTAAACTACTGCGTATCGCCAATTCCTGCTGCATGTAATTTAATCTGGCAACAGCTGCAGTTCTTAACAGCTGCATATCAGTGTAATGCACTTGGTCAGGCGCTAGCAGCGGTTCTAACATGTTACGGATCGACGTATTAATTTGTACGCCTGTGGCATTAGTTTCTAATATGTCTTGCTTTGTTTTTCCAAAACCAAACATACTAGTCCAACTTTATAGCGCGTACTCGACCCATTGCCTTATTCAATGCATTCGCTTTCGCGTCTGCACTATCGATCTCAGTATACAAACTGTTAATTGCCGCGGAGAAGCCACTAGACGCTGCATTCGCAGTATTCAACAATTTTGGCGTAGTAACATTTAAACGCTTTTCCATAGCGTCAATCTGAAGCATCAAGTCTTCGTCCGCGACGCAATCAAACAACCTGATCTTTGCTATTGCTTCGCGAACAGGTTGAAAACTACGACTGGTTAACTTCCCGTCACGAGCTATTAAATCCGACAGGTTTGCTAGCGCTTCGCCGAGTTGTTGTCTCGGTTCCGACACCATAGCCTCAATAGCGTCCGCAACACGGCGGCGACAAGTCTCTTGTACCACATCTTTATGTTTTAGTAGATCCGCGGTAGAGCCGGCTGTTATAGTACGGGTCGCCAATTCAATCGGGACAACGTCAATACGAAAGCGGCTCAACATATCAGCGCCGCTTCTAGGAACACGGCTTTTGACGCTTTCCCACACCACGCTCTTTTTAGACAGCTGGTCCCACACATCATCAAGATTTGCTACGAAATCTTGCGCAGTAGTCCACAGTTGATACGCTAACGACTGTTCTTCTTTGCTGTTGTCAGGCAAAGGAGTCATATCCGGTAAATGCTTGACACGCTCATACGCATCTTTGGTAGATACATAGAACGGATCGGAGTCCGGTGTATTTTCGAATCGATACTTCAAGCTGGCAACCGTATTGCCGTATATAGCGTCCAGAAAGCTTGTTACCTTGGCTTTTGGAATAATTCGCACGCCATTAATCGGAAACGGCACGGAATATCTTTGCTTTAGTTTCGTTAGCGCAGACTCAATCTGGTTAAAGCGCTTTTTCCACGGCGTACCCTCTTTGTCTAACGGATACGCATCGGTTAACAGCTTAGCGCGTGGTGCGGTCACTTGCGCAAAATCGACTTCGATTTCACCAACGGTAGTTTTAATTCCGTCAAGCGATAACTGGTATTGTCCGCGCCAATAACTGAACGTAGGGCACAGCAGCACTACGTTATCGTCTAAAAATTGTGTTGTGGAGTCAATCATGTATTATTGTCCCAAGGTTTTTGTCTATGTAATTTAGTTCTGCTGTTACAGCTTCGGTACGAGTATTAAACGGGCCAAGCACAGGCCCCGCTATTGGTAACAAATTAGCGAACCATTTATTCTGAAAATTGTTTGCATCGATATGCATACGATGCAGATAGCTTTTTGCGTCGGATGTAAGTCCAGAACCTGGTTCTACATGAGACGCCCGTTTAATGCTGATGTTGCCTAACGTCTCTAGCAATTTAACGGACTCTTCAGAACAAATAGCGTATACGGCACCGCCTTTTCTAATACTAAGTTTCTGTGCCATAGCTTACACCCCACGTTACAGGCTCGTATACGAACTTTTCAAATAAGCTGTATATCTCCGCATCTGCGGCATGACTTACAGTTTTAAAGCATCTTAAATCGGCGGCGACATTTTTAGTGCCAAGCCACGTACGCCACGCGTCATTTATCAGTAAATTCTGCGCGTCGCGCTGGCGTAAAGTGCATTGACCGCCAGAGGTGCGTGCCAACATTATCGGAGCCAGAGCTTTGCTGCGTCGTGTAGACTTTGCAGCCGGAATATTACTCAAACTCGAGCTCTGGATTTAACTGCTCGTCCGGCGATTCGTAAAACTCAGGTTTGAGTTCTTCGACTTCAGATTTACCTATGGCGTCACTGAAGATTTTAGTAGCCGTAGTGCAGCCTTGGCCTTTAAAGCCGACGGCATCTACTTTTACGTGTGTTTTGCCAGTAGCCAACCCGGTTTTTGGCACGATGATTCGAATATCAGCCATTGAACACCTCTTTACAAACCAATTCGATGGATCCGTCCGGTTGCGTGTACTCGTCGTACTCGTAACCGTTGCTTGTAGCGGCAGCTTTAGCCGCTTCAAGAGCATAGCGTTGTAGAAAAGTATCGAGCTCCTCAGTCTTACCCCAGCGCTCGTTGTAGTTGTCGTAGTGCAGCGTACCGGAGCTGTCTACCACTACATCATACAGCCAATCTTTTAATCTAAACGCCAATCCGTTGACAACATTGCCGTCAAATAGGCGGTGGCGACCGCGTACAGGTTTAGCAATGCCCAATATTTTGCAGGCACTGTGCAACGCATCTCCATTGTCGCATTTAACCTTACATTGAATTGTATGACTCATTCCGCTCACTCTCCAATAGCCACGTTTCGAGACTTCGATACTTTATTGTGTGGCGCAGCTGTCACGGCTGCAGCACTCGGTAATTTTACAGGTCTAGCTTTTCCAGCTGTGACATAAGCACGCATGGATTTTATCTCATCCATTTGCGAACGACTTAACGGGACAGTCACACTTATAGCATCTAACAATTCGTCAACTGTCGGATCCGGGACTCCGCGCTGGGTAAAGGCTACTGTCTGTGCTTCCACCACAGCAGCTTCTATTTCGGCGCCAGAGAAATCAGCTACACCGCCAAGAACTTTAGACCACTTTAATTCGCTGCTGTCTAACTCGGCCAATGTTTTTAATCGTCCGCGTTTACGTAAATGAATTGTGACAATCTCTTTACAAGCATCGCGATCTGGTAAATCAGTCGCGAATATAGCGTCAAATCGGCCGCTACGCAAAAACTCTGGCGGTAACACCGATACACGGTTCATAGTCATAACTACAAACGTAGGCGAAGTCTTTTCAGCTAACCACGTAAGAATACTGCCCAGCACGCGCTTAGACACGCCGCTATCACCTTCGCTATTGTGTGTGCCGCCGAGTGCCTTATCCACTTCGTCCATTACGACCACACATCCGCGTTGTGCTTCGATTTGTTTAATCGCGTCGCGTACGCGCTGCTCGCTCTCGCCGACATATTTGCCGAATAGCGCACCGATGTTGAATATGTAACCCGGTAGTCCAAGAGTCTTACAAATCAGCTTAGCAGCTACCGATTTGCATGTCCCCGGCGGACCCAGCAAGCCAACACCTTTAGGATATTCAATGCCGGCTGCCGCAGCTTCCCGCGAGTAGCAATTTCGACGGTTTTCTATCCAGGCTTTAAAGTTATCAAATCCGCCGACATCTTCCGCGGTACCTAGCGAGTCTTCCGGGATATAGGTCAGTATCTCACCGCGTTTAAGAATCTGCGCCTTTTCGTTTTTAACGACTTTAAGCAGCTCAGGCGTTATACCGTCGCACAAACGTGTTCCACGATATGTACAGTTTTCGCCTTCTATGTATGTTAAGCCGGCCAAGCTTTTAGCTAAGCGCTCTTTCAATTCGGCGGCCACATTCAGTTTCTGCTGCAGCGCTAAATTTTCGATCATTGCTAGGAAGTCTTCTTCAACTGGTAGGTTGTACTCCAGTGTCGCGACACAGTTAGCCAGCTTGGCGTGCAGCGTGCCAGAACTGGACAGCAGTACCACGGGTTGAAAATACCGTTGTTCGGCGTCTAACGTTTGCACCGTGTGCGTGGTTTCCAAGTCGTGACTCATATTTTGCAGTTTTCGCCTAAGTTGGTTATTCTGCATGTAGAAATCGTCAAGATCTTTAAACAAGTACACGATATTATGCGCGGGGCGCCCAGCTTCTTTAGTTATCTTTTCTAAAGCGAACAGTGGATTGCGATAATCTTCTGCCGCGCTGGCTCCGCGTTCGAAACCAATAGATTTAACCAAATTCGGCTCTTCAGAAGAAAAACCTCGGACACAGTCCCACTCTATTAGGTACAGTCCGCGTGCATTACAAAACCCATTTATATCGTTTCTAACGCGACCTTCTTCACTGGTCGGGATCATCAGGAGGGGATAACCTGAAAACACGTATGAATCAAATTCCGTCTGCCATTTGCTTAACAGTGCGCTCATTCAGCCATTTCTTTGAAGAGTTTCTGAAGAATGTCTTCTCCAGTGCCATTTTCGAGATTTAAGCTAGTTAACTGTAATTTCAATTTTTCGATATTACCAGCGACTGCAGCGTCTACATCTTGTACGCGTTCTTGCTGGTTTTGAAACATGCCGGAGTATATGTCGGCATCTTCTGCATCGCCAAAGTTTTCAAAATTAACCGACTTGTCGAAGTCGGGTATAAACGGTTGCAATATTTTTGGCGCTCTAATAAAGCTGTCGTCAGCCAGCACGTTTTCGATATACCCGATTATTTGCGGATTGATCTCCGTATCATGCTGCGGCCACAACAATTCTGCTTCTGTCATTCCCCAGGCTATTTCGTATGTGTCCGCCGGGTCAAACACAGCAGTATCCAGCGGAGTGCCGGATAAAGCATTACAAATGTCAATAAAATCTGGCAAAGATGCTCTAAATCGATCGGTGGTCACGATAGTCACCGCGGCCATTAATTTATCTAGATTCTCTTGCGGAACTACACAATTGAAGTCTTCTTGTAGTTCTATTAACAGGGTATCTGGCGTCCAAGTGAGGCATTCGGTGCCGTATGTTTGCACTGCAACTACAAGTAAAGTAGTTGCAAAAGAATCGACACTGGTCAATGCGGTACGAAATGGATGCACAAATACCCCCTTAAACAAAAAACGGACGGTTAGTCCGATTATAGCCCCTGCATAACCTCAAAATCCTTGCGCCAGCGCGTTACCGCTTGTGCGCCGGGCGCATATTCGACAACGTCGTCGCCGTTCGCGTCTACCGGATAAATAGCAGAGCTATTAAACGTCAAACCAGCGTTGTGCAGGCCGGATTCGTCGATCGCCATTTGCTTCGCAGCTTGGGATTCCAGCTCTTCCATATCGAGACCTTCGATAGTTACGTTTGCAACGCGCCCGCTACGGGTTTTTTTAATCACAGTCAGCATGTGTAGCTCCTAATCGCCAATAGCTAAAAACTAAGCAGCCCCACACATACAAACTAAGAAAGCTGTATGTGTGGGGCCGAGAAAGAAAACACTAAAGAAGAGTATACACCTTGCGATGTAGTAAATTAAACGAATTCTTACGAAGTCGTTTGGCAGGTCACATACAATTAAATGCTAAGTGTATGTGCAGAGTATATGACGCATTTTTCCTCTGAATTTAGCTATCTTTCGAACACTTGTTGCATGCCATTTGGCAATGTGCGCGGTATTTTGATGGTAGCCGCGGATAACAGCGTTTTTAGCTTTAAAATTGCGCTAGCGTCAGCATTAATCACGCAATCTTTCGCCATATTCATGGCTCGCGCTCTAATTTTGTTCTTTTGCGCTTGGCACGTCTGACAATTAGCGTTTCCCGGCTGTAGCGTGCCCAAATCATTCTTAGGTCGGCTAAGACATGGTAACAATTTAGTACCTTCTGGATTAGCCATTAGCAATTTAATTGCGTGGTCGTCCAGGTTAGCCACAGAATGTTTGTACACGGGGTCTGTCATGCTGTTAATACGATGTCACCGGTCGGTACCAACGTTTCCATTCGTTTAAGGGTAGCGAGTAACCGCTGAATGTCTTCTTGGACTATCGCTATTATATTATCAACTTCTGCGGTAGATCTGAGGAGTAAATCTACATATGCCAGCCGAAACCATGGCGGTACGGCTGTAGAGCTCGCTGTGTTCGCCGGAAACTCTTCTATATCGGCCGGAGAGCAAATATGACTAAAAGTGGCTACAGTGTCCCCATTTTCTGGCGCGATGCGATACGCGAACAATTCAAGTGGTACGCCTTCGTTTTCGGTTAACTCTATTCGGACACGAATACCGTCATCTCGGTTAACACGATAACGACTTACAGACCAGGTAACTTTAATTGAGCGCGCCATTTAGACCTCGTAAAGGGTGAATACCTTTATTTTAGTCCACCTAGCTTTTTAGGCAGCTCTAACATGAGCTTCTGCAGCATATTGATTCGGTCTGTGCGATCATTCCAATGCAAAATAATGGCATCTTTGCGACCGCTTTCGAATTCTCTAAAAAACTTACACCAGTTAAAACGAGGATCCAGGCGTACATAATTGGCATTTGTGCTTAAAAGACGGTACGACAGCCAAATTTGCTCAATGCACCAGGTCGTTGGCAGCGGTTTTTCGGCTGGCAAGTATATGCTGGCGTCTCTTGGCAGCAAAAGTACGCCAGAATTCACGTTTATTTTCGGCACAACGTGTGGCTGCAGTAAAATATCCGCGATATGCCGCAATGTTTGCTCAAATTCTTCTAGCGGAAACTGTATGTACCGTAGTTCGTCTACAAATCCCCACCATCCGACCGGACAAGTGTCAAAAATATTGATGTTTGGCTGAAAGACCACGGTATCCGTGTCTATCATCAGCGTTTGATCAAAATCTTTAGCAATTTCGACTATTTTGAACTTAGCGGCTGGTCCGTACGCCAATTGCACGTCTTTTACGAGCTCAATGTACTCCGCGCCGCAATTTTTAGCGTAAAGTTGGTGATTTTTACGAGTAAGTGCTAATTCTGCGATCGCAGATGCGCCATACGCTATGTTAACTAGAGCTCGTTTGACCATTTTAGAGTCCGTATGTCTCCAAACACCGCGTCAGCGCTAAATCGCGCTCTTTTACCGATTGATACGCCCCCATGCCAGCCATGTGAATGATCCAGGCATCGTGCAATCCTGGATAAAACTCTTTGTGATGCATGTAAGAGTGGTTAAACCGGTGATCTAACAGCAAAAACTTGTCAGGTTTGTCATGAATAGACAATGTCAGCATGTTTTGGTCGCTGGCGAACTGAAAATCGAGCTCTTTGTGGAAAGAATAGAACTCAGCGCCGTTTTTAGGTAAAACCAGCACACCGCCGTTCAAACTCCACCAAGGATCGTTCCAACCAGTAGTTACAAACCAATATTTGATGGTTTCGACGTGCTCTGGGCGCATCAACAGGAGCTCGTCAATAAAACCGTACTTCTCGAGGGGTACAAAGTCGAAAATATTCGGGCAGGCGCGACTTATGACGATGTCGCCGTCTAAATACAACGTCTGATCGTATTCGTTAAGAACTTGTGCGACGTCAAACTTAAAAAAACACTCGTGTGTGAATGTGTACGTGGTATCCATAGCCGGTACTGGTGGCCGCACCGGCTTAACCGTCTTAACTACACGATAATCACACCCCAATTTCTCAGCGTATCGGCGATGATTTTCTGTAGTTATGGCGTGATCCGATGGATCTCCATAAATTACGTTAACAACAGCGCGTTTTACCATGTTATGGCACTTCTAGCGGGGCAGTAGGGCCGGCTCCCAAACCGCATGGAGGGTACACGATTGCTATGAAATACGGCTTGACGTCTGAACGGCTTAGCAATTCTCGATCAAAACACAGCAGTACGCGGTAATTAGGCTGGCCGGTGAGATGCATTTCGTTAGATACGGGAATTATCGCGCTCGGCGGATATGGGAAATAGTTATCATCGCGCACGTGTACAGGATGTAAATCTGTCACATATGCGATGTTAGCATTACAAGCCATAACACCCAGACCGTAAGCGCTCACTAATTTCGCACGCACCAACAGCGCTGGTTTTTCATACGTGGAAACTTGAAAATTTTCGCTGTCACCTGTATTAAACCCAATACCGTACGCTCCGCTTGGAATGTACAGCGCATCCGTCGGGAACGATCTATCTGCGCAAACAGTTATTGTGTCGCCGGGTGCGTGTGCGCCAGCGTAGTCGTAAATAACCGTAGCCGGTACACACGAATGATCAGGGGTCATAGCCTCGTCCAGCCTAAAATTGACGTACTCCATCAATTTTGGCATCGTCAGGTCTAAATTCACCTGAATGTTGTTTTCGCACGTTATACAGTCTCGATTCGTATTTGTGACTGCGCCGCCGGTAAGCTGCGGGTAGTTAGGATTCGGCGTAACGGTTGTGACGGTAGCTGATACAGTTATTTCAAAAGTAGGGCACGGTAAAAGAACCGTTGGCGGATCTAACGGAGGCACCGTAGGCGCACAGGCTATGACGGTTTTATTATCCGGCATACGTATATCGCAATTAGGTACAAATGCGAAATCATTTGTAACTACAAAACCTTGTTGGCAATTTGATGCTTGTTCTTGGCTCATTGCGGCAATCCACAGTTGTTAGCGTCGTTAGCGCCCAATTCTACAACAATTGTGGCAGGTATTTCGTTCGTAATTTTTACACCGGGTCCGCCTTTGATTGTAATATTTGGCCCGCTAATGCCGTTGATAGATCTTATTACGTCCGCGCACGTCTGTACGCCAGAAAGATTTCCGCCGCTGACTAGTAAAGCGGCTTCCGCATCGTCAATAGGCACATCGCCACAGGCTACGCCTTCTTGAGAATCCTGCGTCGCCGATATTGTGAACGATTTTACAGAGTCAGATTGGATGATTCGGCACGAATACCCTGGTTTCCACACTATATCGCCGGATATACAGTTGTAGTCGATGCTTACGCCTGAATAGCTAATTCCATCGGCATTTTTGATTTTGTAGGGTGTTGGGCGTATGTATGGATTATTTGTACAGTTGATAAGCCCTGGAGAGACGGTACGCGCAGTATTTCCTAAAGATATCGAGCTAACGGCTTTACTGTTAATGATATCGGTCACGGTAGGTTCGAATTCGTCGGCAAATACGAGACTGGTATCGGCGTCCGGTAATAATGTCAGCAGTTCTTGTATTTTCCCAATGACTATAAATCCGTATAGTGTTTTACCGCTCATGCAGTTATTTAGGAATGTTGCGTTAGATACCGCTGGCGGAGCAGCCCAAATTGTTGTGAATTCTGGGGTATCGACTGGTATTTCAAATACTACTTGATAACCGCCAACCCGCACAAACAGTCTAAATTTGTCAGTATCTCTGGCTATTAACGTTAAGACAGTGATATTGACTGTGGCAGGCAGTCCGCAAGTAAAGCCGGCGTCCACCAGTACAGTATTACCAAGCGTCGCGCCACTTTTTAATGGCCACGACCTGAATTGATTTTCGTTATACCACTCAAACATTAAATACCTACCCCCGCTAATTTAATGATCAGCTCAGAGTTTTTAGCGTTTGGAATTATGCGTAACGCACTCCCAAGCGTTCCGCGATCTATTGCTAAATTGATATTCCCGTACTCATTCGGAGTTACTCCATTTATGGAGGTTGGAAACGTAACTGGGATATTAGTACTGTCTGCGCAATTCGCAGCAGCCGCCAATGGATCTCCAACGACATCGACACGAATGTAGTTAACTGTATGGGTTACCAATATCGGGTGGGAACTGGATGGATCGGTGTACGATGTAACTTCTTCAGTTATATGCCGTAGTAATATTCCTTGCTCACCAATCAGTAACGCGTTACCAGATAAAGCCGTCGAGCTGTCGCGTATTCGTAAACTAGTTACACCGGCACCTGCATACGTGTGTACGCACCGCGGACACAGCCGTGCGGCACCTGACTTAAAGGTCAGATTTGTGGCAAGGCCTATGCCAAATGTCAATGTCGCGCCTATATCCACAATCAAGAGCCCCAACCGACGATTAAACGTATCGTAAAGATATATGGTGTCCGACGGAGCGCTTAAATCAAAAACGCCTGCGGCTGTTTCCGTTTCAATCAGGTTGCGAAATGTAAATGTAAGTAGATTATCCGTCTTGGATACCGAGATCAGCTCTACGTAACTATCACTATTTGCAAATGCGACGCTGGCATCAATAAGTACTTCATTGGGAATAATTAACCCTTCGACACTTTCGACAGAGCTAAAGTCTGCAAATGGGTATCTAGATTCTTTTTGTTGTTCGCGCCAACTGGCAAATCCTTCGAAGTTGTCAGCCATTTAGTTATGCTTTAATTTGAAATTCCCAAGAGTGTAGACTTCGTCGTAACTAGCCAGCCCGTGCTTTCCGTAATGCGGCCCATATTCTTGTTCTAAGATATTAAACTCAGCCAGCTTAACCCCGTCTTTTGTAACAACTACAGCTAAGTTGGCATCGATATCTGTTGTACCAGGAGTAATTACAACGTTGACCGTGAAAGCGGCCACGGAGTGGGATGTCAGATCTTCTAGCCGCACGGACTTATAAACTACACCGCGCTTCATGTAACGAATCACGTAGTAATATGTGAACGTTTGTTGCGGGCCAGGATGCGCTTCAGCGTCAATGTCTATCAGTAACCTCAGTTGACTGTCTGTAGTGTTTTCCAGCTTATTCTCGAGCGAATTGTATAGCCAGAGATCCCGTAAAAAGTTCAGTACTAGCCCGCCGCCGCGATTTGTCGGAATAGGAGTGCTTGCTGTAGCGGCCGGTACGTCAACGGTTACAGTAACTTCTAAAGTATTGTCTACCGTCTCGGTATGTCCGCAGCTGTCATACGTGGCAAAGCCGTCTGTGAAGGTTGGGCCGTTGTTCGCCACACGCTGCAGGAATTTACAGCCAGTGGCTGTAGCTGTATGCAAACTGTCGTAAAAGTTCCAAAACTCGGCTTCCCGCGGTTCTCCCGTCATGGGGTATATAACTGGCAAATCCTCGCACGGACGCTCTGGCGGGTCCGCAGGAGACTCGCATGCGTTAATCACGGCTGCAATGTTCGGATTACGATTTTTGGTATCGCAAATTGCTTCTAAAGTGGCGTCGTAGCCTAGGACAACGCTGTTTGTTCCAAAGTCTTTCGGAGTGCCGTCTCGGATGGTTCCGTTCTCAACTCGGATGGTGAAGGTTCCGTCGCATGCTGCTATCAACCCATTGATTGTCTGCACCGCTGGCGTATCGGTATTTCCAGTGGCGCAATCGCCATTCTCAGGTCGTTTATTGCAAACACCCACATATTTAGATAAGGGGTCGTTGTGCGAATTAGCCGCGGCTAGGCCTATCGCAATCGCATTGCAGATATGCATTCCCGTCTTAGTTTCGAGTATCACATTTCTTAAGGTAACGTCATTGCCGGCAACAAGGGTAATATCCCCAGTGAGTGGTTGTGCGCTGGGCACACGCATACTGCTAACGCCCGCATCTTTGTAAGCTTGGCATACTGTGGGCGCTAATCGTGTCTGTGCTGGCGTTGCAAAGCGCAAGTTGAATTCTTCTGCGGTATCTCCAAATGTTAAAAATCCCGCTACGCCGTCAGCCATAGGATTTAACTTGTGCACCTGCGTATTGGCGGTTCTACGACTTACTAATGCGTTAGCTAGCGGTATAACTGTGTCAGCCAGATTAGGATCTTGCGATGCGGCTATACCGATTGCAACGGTAGATGCCGAAACGGACGCAAAGCTGATGAACGCGTACGGCCCGTAGCTTTCCGGCCAGCTTATTCGCAAATCAACTAAAAAAGAATCCGGTAGATAAACTCCGGATTCACTTAATGCAGTAGCGGTATCTTCAATAGGATAGCGCCGGCCGCTGTTTCGCGAGAACCAGCCTAATTTAAGGGAATCGATGGTTTCTTGCATTTATTAACACGATCCGTCAACGACAATCACATCGCCGGTGCTTACAGGACATTTCAAAGTCAAATCTGCGCAAGTTACGATTTGGGCATTCCCTGAAATTATAAGCTGGTTGTCGACAGAGCCGGTTAGGCAGACGCTAAAACTTACTGGCGTGTTGTCTTCTTGTACGCCATTCCCTGAGAATTTGAATCTGGCTATTACGCCATCCCGACTTTTTTTAGCTATCGATGGAATAATAAATCGGATTATCGGATATTTCGACAAATCTACTTCTACAGTTTGACGCTTATCACTTAGCAAGTGTGCGCTAACTAAATCAATACTAAATCCGTCTGGGATATTAAAATCTGCGAACAACTCTATGTTGAGTACGCATTCAGCCGCGTTATTGCAATATTGCGCTGTTATATCGAAATACGGACAAATCTGCGCTGTTAATGCCAGGCCGAGCCGCGCATCGTCTGTGCAAGCCACACGGGCTTCCCAGTCGTCTAATTTACCAGAGTACAGGCCGTTGGTTTCAACAAGACTGTCGCCGATGCTTTTATACAGTGTTCCGGCGGTATCAAGCGCTCGCCCGGCCTGGCTGAAATCAGTGCAATCGCAGCAAGCTTTACAATCGTCTGTGATACGCACAATATTCTTGGCATCTTCTGTGACTGGCGTATCTATAACCATGCAATCGTCACCGGAAATAACTAGGCGGCCAGCTTGATCTGGCGTAGCTTTATTTATGGATGCCACGTACTTATTGCTAAAACAATCGGTATTGCGTCCGAAACCAAGGCCAGCGCGAGCTGTAATAGTTAACACGTCCGCAGGTGCTTTTATCTTCGTATCGATTGTAAGTTGCGTATTAAATTTATTGCCTAATGCGTTAACCGGTATTTTAGTACCGTTAGGCAACTCGGCAAGCAAATGCAGGTTCTGTTCAAAAGATACTACGGCTCCGACTAACCTAGCGCTAGTCGGAAGAATATGCTCGTCGTACTCTTGCGGCGCCGGTTTTAATTCGTAATTCCAAGCAGTGTGGTATAGGATACCGACGTCATATAACCGCGGTATTGTCCAGCGCGCTAACGACAGTCGAGAGTCTATCACCGTCTCGCTAAATATCGGACGGCCGCTAGGTGTAACAGCGGACGTCGACAACAGGAGTTTGTTCTTGCTGTTAAATATGGCCACATCTCGAAGGTTGTAACCCTGATACAGCGTATTTTCCGGCGGTGTAACTGCATTCGCTCCGAAACCGTATAGCCATGTAATTGCTAAACCGCCGTCTGCGATCACAGCTTGCAATTTCGGCGAGTCTGAAACCACGACCCACATATCTGCGATTAGATATTTGATATCCGCCGACGGCTCTATGAGCGGGTAGTGTACGCCAAGTAAGCCTTGGTTACGCCCTACGCAATAGCGCCCGTGGATATGCCGATTGTTTAGATTGCTCTCAGCCATTATCCTGGTACTTGTGGGCAGTTACCGACACTATCAGAAACCAACACGATAGTGTCTAGTTTATCAATAGCTTGTCGCAATCTATTTGCGTAATCGCGTAAATCTGCTGCCCCATCTACAAACCGCTTTATTTCCACGAAGACTGCGTCTAGCTGATCGCATCCGCAACATGGCGATGCACAGCTATTTGCGACCGATAACGAGCCGTTTCCAGTATTGAACGCGATACAGTCGCTGCCGACAATCTCTATATTTCCGTTTATGTCGGGAGACACACCGTTGATTTGGCGAATAGGCGGTCCAATAATAGCGGACTGACAATCGCAATTGTCGTTGAAATTCGGATCGTTCACCGCACTAATAGTTACTACAGTGCCGGAACTACCGAATTTTTGGCCAAGTTGGATATTTGCGCCGCTACGCAAAATCACGTCGCCGGTCAGTATTCCGCTTATCGCGTCGCCATCCCATATTTGAATACTGGTAGCGGTATCAAGTGTTGGTCGGCAAACATCGAATTCTAATGCTGTGGTGTCGAATAGGAATGTAAATACCCCGGTTGGCCAATTGAGAATAGTCTCTAGCGAGCCTATTGTGATATTCCCGGCAGCTTTGCCACTCGCCGCAGTATTTGGTTTTATCTGCAAAACCGTAAAATCTGGTGTGTCGATAGGCACGGTTACAGTGCCGATATCCACAACTGTAGAATCTGAGAACTGGTTGCTTATGGTTACAACAATAAAGTTACCCATATAGGTAACGCCAGAGATAAAGAACTTGACTGGGTTGTAACCGCGTGTTACCAACTGCGCAGCGCAGATAAAGTTATCCGGTATGCGCACTGCGGAAGTAGAATCCGTAGCAGAAGCGCTATACCGCAACGGATAAGCTCGTTGGGTATTCTCTACTAGCCAATTACTGTTCCATAATCCGTCACCGGCCATTATCTAGCCCTTACTGCTGCTCCGATTCGAATAAATCCGATGTCAGCCGAAAAACTCGGCGAAGCATCGGCAGCTCGACTGAATGTTACAAACACGGTGTCACCGCCATAAACAGGGATAGCCCCGGCCGTTACTTTAATAACGGCATTTGCATCTAATCCCGTAGATGGTGTAACCACATTGAAAGTTGTGCTTGTCGTAGAGCCGGTCACAATCTGAGCTCCGCCCGGCGCAGGCGGCGCTTTGATTACGTAATACTTTGCAGACATAGCCGAAAACGGACCTGCGGCGCGTCCAAACATAACAACATAAGGAACTAAGTTCTTTGAGCCTGGATCGCCGTTAGGAATATCAAATCGGCAGGTTACCGACGACGCTATGCCGCTAGGAAAGCCGATATAGTTGATGTCGTTGTATGCACGTTGCAAGCTGTCGCCTAGGCGCACCAGAGTAGGCGATATGTCCAGTCCGAAAGCGCTAGGTGTGCTTTCAACAGATACGATACCCTGGTAAATACGGTAGTTTGAGTCCGACTCCGCTTGACCTGGATCGATCAGCCGACTTTCTGTGCCTGTAACTATTAACGTGCTAGACAAACTTCGCACGCCCTCCACTACCTTACCGGATGTAAACGTAAAGCCAGGCCCTACGGATTTAATTGCGGTAGAGCCAGTGGCCGCTGAATTTGTGATTGCGATATCCGCATTGAACTTGGCCTTCAAGTCTCCGCGGCTAGCTTCTTGTCCTGCGGCGTTTACAAACGTAATCAATTTGTCGTCAGTGCCGGATAACTTCGTAACTACTCGTGTAGCGTTATCCAGAAACGAGCGATCAAATCGTAAGATCATCTCTGTTGGCGCTGGTATAGCGCAGTCTTCTGGCGGATCTGGCGGATCTACCGTGTTAAGCAGATAATCCCAAGGCACTTTGCTATAACAATCCGTAGTCCACCAAATAGTGGTGTCGTCGACAATATAAAAATGCGTCGGGACTTCTTTTAGTCCGACAATTCCGATGTCGCTGGACGAATAAAACTCTACCAATACTTGTTTACCGCTCGGTGGCCATATATTTGCCAAAGTAGGGTCTTGCGAGATGTTGTACCCGAATACTGCCCCGTCTGGCGCTGCCCCGTTAAATATTGCGTCATCGGCTGGCAGCCATCCGTGGCTGGCTGAATCCGGATTCAAAATAGTGTGCGGGTTGCCTACATCCGGCGGTACGTGATCGCCAGCCGGTACGGCGTACAAGCGGTACTCGTGTGTTGACGTTTTGTTAATGTCTCCGGCCAGACAGCCAGCCCCGAGAATAACTTGATAGGTAGTTCGACAAGAATTCGACGGAGTGAGCAGTACGCCAACTGGAATAGCGGCTAACGGCTTTGATGTCGTCAATTTACCTGGGATAGTCGCCGAAAGATACAGCAGCCCGCTTACAGGCGTTTCGTTATTTATAAGTATCGCTACTTGATCAGCGGTCATAGCTATACGCCCGCCAATCGTGATATCGCAGAGATTTACGCCATTTTTTACGGTGGTTATGCCTATTGCCAGTGCCGACGGACCTACTACGTATTCTCCGCCAGTGGTCGTCACAATTTGTGATAATGCCGGCTCAAATAGCCGATCGTCAGCATTCCAGTACACGGCGTTAAACGCAGTGACTTCTGATGTGCATGGTTCGTTAGTGATAACTAACGCGCTACCCGCGGTTACTTCGTTAAGTTGATCCAATAAATAATTCGTGCGGCTAGCAAGCTCGTTTGCAATCTTATTGATTGTGTCAGAGCGAACATTGCCACCGTAAGTTATTTGCGGGACGGCATTTGGAAATTTTGTGTACATCTTACAGGAATGCCGTCTCCCAGGTTATTGCGTACCGAGCGTTAGTTGGCACCAGGATTTGATCTGCGCCCTCTAAATATGTGCGTGCAAAGATCAAGTCAGCAGTTGGATCGTTAACATTCGGGGTAGCCGCTAAAGCAACACCAAAGATCTTAGAATTGACACCGTCCGCAAAAGCTAATCCGTTAACTCCGACGGATCCGTTTGTAATAGCTAGAAAGCTTAGCTTGTTACCAATTTCAGGATCATCCCCGTAATAATCTTGTGTGCCGTCTACTACGCCGGGCATAGGTAGCGCAGCTAGCGAGATACGTAGGTAATCTCGTACAGCAGATCCGGCTAGCCCGGTGTAATATTCCACACCAGAATCTCGACCAAACTCCGGCAACGCTACGGTATCCCCGCCATCCTCGAGATTTTCATATTCAACGTAAATCGCGCTGATGCGGTACGCCCTATCGCCAAATCCTAGACATTTCGAGGCAATTATGGCCCAATCGAGTTGCAACTGATTCTGGACTTGGGCAATAAAATTACCCTCTAAGTCTTTGAATGTTACTGTCCCAAGTATTTTGTTCTGAATCGGAGTTAGCATACTAGATTTCTCGGAATGTTACCGTCGCGACATCGACTACTGAGGCATCAATTTCTAACGGTTGGATAATAGCGCCGTGTGAAACGTCAATTCCGGTAGTTACAAAACTAGGACCAATACTTTCGACCTGTGTAGGCAATTCTAGCACAAAATATATGTTATTCGTTGGCGGAAGGAGCGCCCACACCTTACGCAACACGTCCAAATTCTTGCCTTGAAATCTTGGCGGTAGTTTTACAACTATTACCGCCAGATTAGATTGAAACACGTTTTTTGCAAAAAACTTGTACGGATTGATAGTAGTGGGCAGTGTGGCGCTAGTTGGCTCACTTGTTAAATTAACCCGCGTATCTAAATAGTGAGCCAGTGTACCCTTATGGTAACTTTTTACACCTTTAGGGCCATCTGGCACAGTTACTATATATTTTCGATCCACACACGTAATATCTTGCCGGGTTGCGGCTAAACCTTGCTCGTGCACATAATCAAAAAATTCGTCAGCTTGTGCTGTATCGCCGGGAAGTTCCCAACTGAGTTTTGTAAATCCGTGCAAATTCGTAATTATTAGCGGTAAGTCTCTGTTTTCCAGGATTACCGGAAATTTAAGGCATGGCGCCAAAAATGGTAAATCTATCAACGCTGTGACAAGATTTGCATCGGCAAGGTTTTCGAACAACTGTATTGCATCGGACAATACGTTTCCTTTACGAACTACATCGCCGACTGCTACGAGAGTGGTATTGAAACTCGAGTGCTTGTATACTTCGCGATCCGTAATAATCGTGTGCTCAGTAGCATTAGCGTATATGGCTTCTACTATTTCGACGTCATTTTTGACTTGTGGTTCGTCGAAGCACGCCAATATGAAATTGAACAGCGTGTTCTCGGTAACACCACTAATCAGACAGTCTAGGTATGTGTTGACTATTCGATTGTATTGTTCCGACGAAGCTTTCTTTATCTGAGCTATATATCCGAATAGCCGATACATGTCCGAATAATCGATACTTACGCCATAGGCCCATATTTCGACGTTATCAGCATCAAAGCTGTCTACCCCGGTGTCTTCTGTTTCAAGCACGTTTTGAAACTCTAGTAAATCGTAATTACTGATTACGCGATTGTTTTCAATTATGAAATCCAATCCGCCAGTAAGCACGGCATCTGGAGCAGCTGGATAGTTTGCAAGCGCGGCTATATCCACGATATTTTTGGGCAGTTCGTATACAAACCTCGGTTGCGTACGGTCTACGTCGTATTCCCAGCCGTCATCAAAATTAATATCTGTATCGTACGACCGATCTCCGGCGGGTTGCAGTCGAATTCGCGGCAAGCGTAGCCGCATCCATGTTTTGGTACGTAACGGCGCGATTTTAGTACGAGCGTAGCTATCCACAATCCTATCGACATCTTCGTCGTTGGATTTAGCAATTCTCAGCATCGCTTGTACTACGCCATAAATTTGATCGGCGCCGTCATAATCTCCGCACCACCAGCTTCCCAGCTGATGTGCGAATTGTTCAGCGTCGTCAAAAACTGACGGCAAAAAATTGAACTCGTTAATTTGTGGATACGCTCACGTTGGAAGGGTGACAGAAGAAACCTACTGTGGCAGCTGTAACCCCTTGATCTGGCAAATCCGGGATGGTCAGCTCTGTGCTATTTGAGATGTGAAGCTCAGTACCGTCTGTCTGCAACACAGTAGCGTACGCACTAAGCCGTCTAAGCTGTGTACCTATTGGCAATGCCGTAGCTGCCGCGCGGATCATATCGGATAAGTACACTTTGCCAGGAAAACCTGCTGGAGTGGCTGCGCTAGCTGCCGCAGCTTGAATAATTTGTTTATCCGCGTCTGAAAGGCTGACGCTGCCGTTATCCACCGATATATCTATGAATATCTCGGCAGGTACCGCAGCTTTGATCAATACATCGCCGCTCCACATACGGTGAGCACTATCGCTGACGACTTGCTGTAATTCGGCAATACCCGGCTGTCCGTTTAACGCAATGCTGTAGTACGCCGTGTCTCCTGGCGTCAGCGTTGAAGTGTCTGTCAGCGTATCTATAAACGTAAGAGTAGCTGTCTGGAACGCGGAGAACGCGCCTTCTGTATTGTTTTGAATGTCCGGCGCAGAATCGTAATCTTCCAGATTAATCGATTTCAGCGTGCTTTCGATAGGGAACGAGTTTCCAACGTTAGTGGTGGAATTGCTAGCCGACAGAGCTCTGTAAAAACCTGGGAAATCGGTTTTTAAGATATGGGCGGACCACAAACTAGATTTAGGTCCGAGGACTTCTTGTAAAACGCATTGTTTGCGCTTGTTAATCGTTATAGTGTTGACGGCAGTTCTAGCGTAGACATCTACTTTTCCACCTGTTGCGATCGGAAACAAAGAGCGTTTGTCTCGCAACTGCGCTCGGTTACCGAAACCGACTATCGAAAACTCTGCCGTAGGGTAAGGTCCGTAACGCCGCAGCATCGATTGTAAATTACTGCCGCCGGCGGCTACCGGCGCAGGAATACCTTTAATAACTCTGTCGATAAGTTTGTCCACTGATTCTGAATCGGCACCGCCAGTAAAATCTTCCGATGTATAAGCCTTTACGAATCTAGCGGCAGGGGACGCCGGCACAGCAGTCAAACCAGCGCGCATATTACCAGCGCTTCCGGCTGTGACTGCGATAACTGGAATAGTAAACTCGTACGTGCCGTCTCCTCGCGAAAAGATGGCTCTGTCGTTACCAGCAATAATAGTGGTACCAGTTACACGAGCTACTACAGAGTAAATTGTCTTGAACTGTAGTCCACCAATCGCCCAAATATCCCCGCTAGGTATTACGGTCGTAACATTGTCAGATATTACGACTGTAATATTGCCAACCGCCGTAGATGCCGCGTTACGCTCGATAAAAAAATTAGACAGGATGTTGTCTAGTACATCCGCATCGTATTTGGTCGGATCTGCTTTTACAGCAAGTAAGCTGCGCGAGTCATAAACACGTTGCAATTCTGTCTGCGTCACACCGTTTACGACACCGCCAGCTAAAAAACAAATAACGTCGTGGATTACACCGCGACTTGTGTCTAGCTCGGGGTATGCAGCACCTATGATTTGCGACATTAACGCTTGATTGCTTTGTACATCCAAACTGTTAAGTTCAGACACTGACTTTACTTTTATAGTCATATTGCTAGTGCTGGCAGTACTGTAATTGGTGTTTTGAATGTAGCGCTTGTACCCGCCACACTTGTGATTTGTACGGTTAACAATAGTGTACCGGGGGACAAGACTATACCGTTCAGTACGGCAGACCCGAGTTTCTCATCGTCCGGCGTAGCGGCTGTCCAATCGCTAATCAGATTGTTATAGACAAGCGTACTAGCAAAATTGAATTGACTACGTACATCGCTTTCAGAGTTAAATTGTCGTTCGCGAAATACTCTTAGAAAATCTGTTCCGCGATTGGCTAAATGAAATCCCATCGACCCTCGGGCAGTCAGGAATTCCAAAAGCCACTTCTGGCAGAGTTTTTGAATACCCGTGCAAAGCGACGCTTCCCCGTCCGAATAGAAAATCGACTGCGTAGTTAATCGCAACGTGTCAAATCCGGCACCGGAAAAGGCAATGATGTCATAGGTATTGGCCATTATCGGGATAGCCCTCCCGATCGAATGTAATTGCTAATCGCGTGCGGTATTCCTCCGGGAGCGTCTGTGAAAATAGCGCCGTGTGCTTGACCGTATCTGCGTCCGTGTGCTAACGCCGCCGCTCTCGGCAAACTGACGGCGCGAGCTCGCGCAGCGCGTTCTGCCATAGCTAAATAGTCCAGCTGCAATTTGGTAGCTATTATGTCGCCTAGAGTACCCGGAGTGCCGGATCCGGTTATTTCGTCGTAAGCAGCGTTTAAGTTTTTGCGTTCTAGAAGCCGGTCAGGTAAAACGCTCGGATCTAATCCAGCGTTGTCGACCGCCAGCCATTTCCGCTGTGTTTTACCTTGAAATGCATTTTGCAATACCGCTGCGTTGATGCGCAGCTTCTCTAGATACCGATTGAAGTTGGTATCGATAGCACTTTTTGGAGTTCCCGCTGTTCCGCCAGAATTGGCCATTATTCACCAAATACCGTGTGTTGGAACCGCTCATCCAAGGCCTGTTGAATCTTAGCTTTCCGCTGGCTAACCGCGCCTGCGCTAATTCCTAGCTTAGAAGCTAACGCGCGGTTTTCTAAAACAGGTTTACCGCGCAATCCCAAGCTGTGTTCCATAATAAGCTGGTCCGTCGGGCTCAGATCGTGATACACGATATTTTGCCAAACATCCGCCATAGCGTTATTTTCAGGAATAGCGGACGCAGGGGAATACTGTTCGCCGGCCTCATCGACAAACCGACTGCTGTTAATCGCGTGACGTGCTTTGCGAATATACCCTATGCGTTTCAGCGGCACTCCGCTGTGATTAGCTAACTCTATATCGGTAGGATCCCGACCGAGCTCGTCCGATAGTTCTTTTTCGGCGTTACGTAAGTTACTCTGATCTATTACGATCCGCTCGGGTATGGAGATAATCTGGTCATTTTTAGCTGACTGGCGCTGTAAGCCGGATAAATGCGAAATTAGATGGTTACGAAGTGTGCCTTTTGCAGGATCGTAAGTATCAAAAGCATTTAAAGCCAGCAACTTAGCCTGCCCTTTTAAATTAGGGCTGTCGTCGTAGCGCGCGGCCATACTGGTAAGTAACGGATTAACGGCCTGTAACAAAGCTCCGGTGGTGGTAGGTGTACGATCCGCTTTCCAGGCGTTGTATTCGCTGATAAACGGCTCGGTTTGAGCTGCGCGCCCGCCACTAGCCAAAGGCAGTGTTTTATCGATGTAATCCGGAATTGCCATTAATTAACTCGTTCTGCCTTGCTAAGCTCGCCACCAACCCAGCCGGCTTTGTATAAGGCCGGGGCCGGGCTACTGTAATTATCGCTTTTATTTTCAACCGTAGTGCGACAGTGAGTAAGCGTAAAAGTAGTGGCCGCTGAGGCATCTTGGGCATCAATTACCGAAGTAACTTGAATTACTTTTGCAAGAAAATCGGTGCGCTCGTCTTGGCGAATTTCCGGCAGTAAATCTTCTGGCGCCAATATTTTGATTGTGGAACCTGGGGCAATATCCTGACGAAACGGGCCTGTTACAGAGCCGATTCGACTTTTCAGTATTTCGCTGATATATAGCTGCTGCGCATAAGCTTGCGCCAGCATCGCATTCTTTTTACGGCCGTCGGCAAATTTTTCTACATTGTCTGAATTATTTGCCTGCGGCTCGAGCTCGTCTGCTGATGTAACTACGGTATCTGCGCCTTCTCCGACGCCCTGACCTTCGGCATCTCCCCGATACCCACTCATGCCGGCCGTAAGCCAACCTGGTGCGGTTTTAAACAAGATAGCGCCGGTATTTGAGCCTTGGTACATGCCAAAGCTACCGCCCACGCTTAACGGGGTGACCTGCCCGCCGTTGTTAATGTTGGTGACATCTTCTAGAGGATGCATAATCGCGATAGCGCGAAGAGGTTGCTCCATCTCGCCAGACAGCTCTATTTGTAATTGATCGTCACCAGATAACACCATCCAAGGGTCTTTGCGCAGCGCGCCAGATATGGGCACTACTAAGGCATGGGATACGGTTGGAACTATTTCGAATAAAAACGTAGGACCGTATTCACCGATCAATTTTCCCCAAATAGTCGTATATGCAAAACTTTGAGAAGAGCGGTCGGATAACTCTGTACCTATTCCGCCCAATAATTGGTCTGTGTCGCCTCTTGGCAATTCGGTTTGCGCATCGATCAAATTTAACGCTAGCGGCGCTCCGCCGTCGTAACCCGCGGTTACGATTTCTGATCTGGTCATGCGCTTAAGCGCGTCCAGTATTTTGGCGTTGGCTTCGGTATTTACCGGCACTTCTTCTAATTGACTATCGAACGGATCCTGTGCTACTACTTCTTTAAGGTAAGGCAGTAGGAGCTCGTCCCACATATCTTTTTCAATTGCGGTATCAAGTCCGTCGGTGGTTATCGAGTGAATCCAGCCTTGGCGATCTGAGCCCGCCTCTCCGGTATCAGCGTTAATTTGAAATACCTGCTCTACCGCCGGATAAGTCAGATTACCTGGATTTCCCGGATGAATCGCAGACGATAAAGCGCTGGCGTAATTCAAATGACTCAACCAATGCTTCAGATGGATAATAAAACTCGCGCGGTTAGCCGTTCTGGCCCAGCCAACGCCAGCTGTTTCACCTTCAAACACAAGTACTTTGTATGTAGCACCGGCAAGATCTGAATAAGTCACCCATACCTTAGCGGGCAATGGTTTATCGCTATCTAGTCCGATATCGTGAAACGGAGTGGTAGCCAGAGTTTGCACTTCCCGTCCGGTCGCAAGTGTAAGACTAGCGGATGGGATTGTATTTATTGCAAACGTAGAACTGAAATTGTTGATATTAGTTATAGGCTTGCCGTTTATCTCGGCAGTGATAGTTAGCCGATATGTAAGAATATCAAGCGTTTTGCTCATTTAACAATTCCGTGTGTCTGGCCAACCCTAGTAACAATGCTGCGTACTTACATAGTAATAAAGGTTCGTAGTTCCATAACGCGAACAATTGTCTAATTTCAGAATCAGCTACATGGCTAAATATCTCGCTAGCCGCAGCTTGCGCGATATTCGGACTAATTTGATCGATAATATCCGTAATAGATCGCACAGGTTTGGCTCGAGCGATTACCTCTGCGTAAAAACCTTCGGACGCTGTGCTTGGCAACGCGAAATACAAATTACTGTTTACCAGCTTTATAACGTCGGTACGCCCTTGTGTTTGAGTTGTATTAGTAAACGTGTCCACTACGGTAACATCTGTGCCATTAAATGCTATAGTCCAGCGACGAGATACGCGGCCAGTTATTTCGTCAGCCCAAAATTTACCTGTAACTCCGACAGTTAAATCAGATGTTGTAGTAACCGTGGTGTTAAATACGTTGAAGAACTGCTGGTTTTTTATGTCGTAAGTAATCCGCGAATCGCGATGCGTAATGTAAGCCGCCCACGGGCTGCCGTGTAATAACCGCATACACATATGCGCTCGATAATTCACAAAATCTAGATCCGGGTCACTACCGAATATGTTGTTACGCAGTGCGCGTATAACCGCGGTTTCTGGCGCCGGTTTGTAGTCTGTAGGGACAAACTCGTCTACCGACCCGTATCTAGGTAGATCCGCAACCTTTCGGTTGATCAATAACGTTCTAACGTGATTAATCATCGGAATCTCCTAAGATTGTGTTTTTACACTAGCAAGTGAAAATGACCATTGTGCTACATTGTTTTGCGGATCTACGAACCCGAACCGGCCGCCCGTTAAAAAGCAGCTGTAACTAATACCGCTAATATCGATAAGTAGTGGCTGTGCGCGACTGCTCATCTTATTTGCATGATATATCTCCTGTATGCGCAGCAACCCGGATTTAGGCTGCGGGACCGTACCTTTGAAACACATGCTTCCAAAAGCCATACCGCCTATTTCCATTTGTCCGACTTGATCGCCAAATATGTACGCGTGTACGCTTTTGTTTAATGACAAAGCGAATTGTGCGTTTACGTTCTCGTTTACCGATATGCTGGTCACGATCGTGTTATTGACGATAACAGGGTTAGAACTTAATTGCAGCGTGCCGGTACTAATGGTCAAAGCAGCCGGTGCAATGCCGTTGCCGGTGACTACCGATACCTGCCCAGTTCTATCTGAAAATACTGCTGGCATTGGTTATCTTCCGCTCGCAAAGGCTTTTTGACTGGTACGCTGACCCTCCATCGCCGCTTCAACGTTACCGTCTGGGCGAAGTTGTAGCACGCCTGATACAACAATATGCTCGTCTTGTTTAGCGCCCTCAGCATTTTTGAGCTCTGTGGACGTCGCGGACGGTTTAGTAACGTTGTTGTACATGCGCGCGTTAGCAGCGGCAGATTGAGTATCTCCGGGAGCCATGCCTGCTGCGCCAGTAGCGTCTGTATTAACTTTGTTAAGCGCTTCCACGGCTTTAGCTGTGTTGGTTTCCTCGCTGTTCCAACGTTTGCTAGCTACGCTGCCCTTAGATCCGGCAATCATTCCGGTTGCTTTACGCTTGTCTATTTCCGCCCAGGCTTTCGCATTGCGTTTAAGCCCGGCTTCAATGTCCCATTGCTCTTTTTCTGTCAGTTTGGAGTTAGGATCTCGATAGTCGGACAAACTAACTTGGCGGCCATCTTTGTTAGCATTCGCGAGCAATTCTTTGATTTTCGCACTAGTTTCCTGCGTTTCTTGGACCAGCGCTAACCCGCCAGAACCAAGCTGCTGCATGCTAACATCATCACGCAATAGCGCTTCGCCGTGTACTGCATTTCGATCTAAAAAGCCGCCGAGCTCGGCACGCGTGCCTGGCCCGCCTATTTTGCCTTTCGATATTTCTCCAAGCTTTTTAGCCAACTTAGCGTGGTCGCTTACTGCAGCGCCCTTTACTTTGGCATCCACAGCGTAGCCCTTTTCTTTTGCTAAGGCACGGCCGGCTTTAGATGGGTCTTTCGCAATCTTCTCAAGATCTTTGCGTAATGCGTCCGGTAGTTTAGTACCGCTGCCTTTAGCTTTATCCAGAACATTTTTAGCTGACGCGCCGCCTGAACCCAGCGCTTCGATTATCTCGGAATTTTGCTTAAACTTGACAAAATCGTCTTTATTATTGACCGGGTCGAGTTTTCGACTGTCATTTACCAAGCCATAAATATGCGCAAATACACCGTCATTTTCGTTAATTTTCAGCGCTTCTGTATCTGGCGTACCGAGCAACGTGCGCAGCATCTTATCTGCGCTTTCGTCACCAGTTGCGTTGGTCATCGCGTCGCTAATTCTTGACAAGAAATCGCCGCTGCCGAAACCAGCCGCGGCATCGCGTTTGAGACCTTCTACAGAAACATCGCGGCCCATCTTGTCTGCAGTATCTTGCACGCTTTTATTACTGTGGCGACGCAAATCTTCCAGTGTCGTACGGTCGGCTGGATTATTAGGATCTTTGTTTAAGTTGGCAGCCGCGTTCAGCGCGGCATATGCGCTCGATCCGCGACGAGTACGGGATGACTTCAGCGTGTCTGTCAGCTTCTTCTTTAATGCTTCGCGTTCTTTTTCTGGCTTGTCTTTCATCCGAGAATCAATCTCAGCTGCAATAGCCCGTTCCTGCGAGGCCCCTAGCGCTTCCGTACGCGCAGCTTCGTCATTGAACGTACCGGAATCCATATCGAAAGCATCTTGCGTTACACGCGATGCCACGCCCTTATAGAAGCTATCTATTTGATTGTCTTGTACCGCTCCGGAAGACAGTAGTTGTTCGTTAATGTCTTTACCGAGTGATCCGCGCAAATAACGAGCTAGCTTTGGCGCAACCATTCTCCGCTGCTCGAGCCCTTGAGCCTTTGTGGCTAGAGCACCTGTGTTGTATTTATTGACGTACTCTTCGTTACCTATCTTGTCAGACATCATAGCCGAGATATCTTCGGCAGACTGATCGGAGTCGCGCTTCAACATTTCTCGGAAAGCTCCGTCGCGTTTAGCCACGGACAGATGCTTACCTTTAAACGTATAGGTGGCGTCACCAGCTTGTACGGCAGCCATGTAGGCGCCGAGCTCGCTATCCTTTTTAACGTTCAGATTAGATGTATCGCGCATTCGCATTACAACCGCAGCTTGCTGGGCGGCCGCTGAATTAGCCGCTCGCACTCGCAAGCTGCTTTCTCGGTGTAACGCTTGTTCTTTAGTATCCGAACCCCATGTCGCATTGTCGAATGCACCCATATCCCCCATTGCTTGAACATGTAGCAAAGAGTCGTTGGCAGCGTGTACGCCTAATAACCCGTGTCCGCCTATTTGACGCGACATCATCGCCGAATTGCTTTGCAACATGGATACAGCGTCTACGCCTAGCCCTGTCTTATTAGCAATAGCCTGCGTTTTACGAATAAGGTCGTTGATTTGCGGTTCGCTCATGGAGCTGGCGGCGCCCTGCGTCATATTTTCAATAGCTCGCACTATTTCGCGCATAGGCGCGTTCGGCTTACCGGCATCACCAAATAGATCTTGCATGGCTCGCACAGATTTCGCCATACCGCGCATCTTGTCGGCCAATCGGGTGACTTCGGTATCTTGCAACATGGCTTCGCCGCCAGTTAGTTTAGATACTTCGTCTTGTGTCAAATGTTTGTTGGGATCTGTAAGTTGTTTATGCGTAGCCTTCACAGCTGCTTCAGTTCTGGACAACATGGCTGGTGTAACAGGCTGCCCAGCTTCTATAGCCGCTTGCACTTCGCCAGATTGCATTGTTATGCGACGGAGCGACGTAGCATCTAATTCTTTAGGCAGATGCCCGCGTTGCTCGGCCAGACTTAAAGATGTGAGCGGACGTCCAAGCCTTCCGCGCGATTGCAATTCTTGAAACAACTCGCCGGTTTGACCAGCTCGTATACCGCGCATGGCCTCGGGAGCAGCGGCAGCGCCATACAGCTGGTCGTACAATCCAGCGGATAACCTGCCCGATCTATTGGCCGTGTAACCTATTTCGCCAGTAGTAGGGTCCATCGCAGTCTGCATTGCTTTGTGTATTCGACGAGCCATCACCGTGGCGGACCCTGCGCTACCCATAGCCGAATCTACTGCATCTTCGCCAAATATGCCGATAGCTGTGCTCATGTTGTCGGCCGTCATTTGCCCAACAGCGCGTGCTTGCTCTTGCTGCTGTTTGGTCAGTTTTTTCTGACCGCTGGCCATACGAATACCACCACCGTATATTTGCGAAATACGGTTGGCGTCGTAGTCTCTGGAAAACCGTGCGGCTTTCGACGTGCCGACCATATTTTGATAATCGTTCAATTGGTCAAACACATTACGAGTAGCATTAAACTGCGTAATAGCTAGCTCGTTCGGGCCCAGACTCGTGATATGCGGCAATACCTGATTACCGATGCCCTCAAACCCACCAAGATCTCCAGGCATGAATACAGGCCTAGGAGCTCTACGGCCACGGGAATTAAACAGGTATTCCTGCTGTGCCGCGTCGATAAAGCTTTGTGGTGGCGGGCTGTAGCCCGACGATGCATACAGCTGCTCTGTCATTTATTACCTTGTTAGAAAACGGCTTTTCATTCTATTTTACGGGTTTCGAGCCGTCGTTAATCAACCCTGCTGCGGCCATTTCCTTGTATTGCGCGTACATAGCTTCGAAAATCTTAGTTTGTTCGTCTTTTTCTAATTCCGGATCCAGCAATATCCATGGGCTAATCAATGACACGACGTCTTTCCGCATTTCTGCTAAGTCTGTAATATATTGACTTCTGCGCGCCCCGTCGGAAGTACGCCAACGGGCAATCATGGAAGAAGCTTCTTCCATGTGCCGTAATTTCAGCAAATCCGCGGTCATTTGCCTATCGAGATCGTTTAACACGATTCGTAAGCGGTGCCAATCAAAAGAACTACGGGGATCAAATTTCGAAAAGTCTACCACGTGGTTAGTGGCTGCCCGCACCATTAGGCCGAGTATTCGATCCCCTTGTAAAAATTTGGGTCTTCAATGCGTTGCAACAGCGTCTCTACTAGGCGGTCGAAAGCCTTAAATTTGTCGTTTAACAATTTACGCAGTGGTTCTTGCTGCACTTGTGCGTAGAACTGCGCTGTGTACTGCTCCAGCGGCGTAGCCTCGGCGTTTGCAGCGCTGTCTTTTGAAATGGTTTTTAACCACTCATGGTACTCTGGGAAAACGCGTGTGGCTTTGTCGGCCACGCTAATTTCCGCAACGGCCATGACCAAGCGGCCTTCCAACCACGCTGCCACGTACGCGGCGTCCGTAACAATCTTGCCGTCCCTAGATCGATAGGCTAACTCTTCGCGCAATAAGGCGTTTTCCGCGGTGGTCAGCGTTCGAAACGTAATAGCAGCAGCTCCGCTGAATATACTGATTTTGTCAGTAAATCGAGAACCGCCTAACACAGAAACCATGAAGCGTTCTTTGTGTTCCTGCGTTACTTCAATTTCAAATGTTTTAGATTGGTCCCAATTGCAACATGGGCAGTGTCTCGGGGCCTCTGGTAACGGTTCCGGTGTTTCTGGTTCTCGATCGTCGACAATATAAGATCCTGTCGGCTCTTCTTGCGGCGCTTGCTCCATCTGCGATTGCGCTCTACGCCGAGCCAAGTCTTTGAGATGCTCTCTGGTCTGACCTTGAATAGTTGGATGCAACTTAGAATCTAACGCGGCCTCTTCGGCTGCTTGTGCTTGCGCTATTTTCACAGCTTCTATGCTGCTTTGGACAAACTCCACCGCTTCGCGCTGCTGTTTGGGCGGCAAGTCCGTAATGGTCGCGAACTTATTTTTGGCCAGCTTAGCCCGCAGGCGCTGTACGGCAATATCCTGCGATATTGTCAGTTCTTCGTCTAAATCCGCCAGCGCCTCGTTCTTTAGCCGTGTTAGCGTTTCGTAGATCTTGTCAGGGATTGGATCGCCGTCTTGCCAACCGGCAAACATAAGCTGTTCGCGCAGTAAGCCGTGAGCATTAGATGGTGCAGCTGGATTCGGCAACGACATACTAGATAACCTTGAAGTTTTGTAACGATGTGTTTGTTAGCTCCGCGTAGCTAGGATTTCCGTAGATATCCGCTACGCTATCGCCAGTCATTCCGCGATCTCGAGCTCGACTATTGTTAGCATCGAATATCGTGAAATCTTGGATAACTAACGTATCAGTTGTAAAGGCAGCTGTGCCAGGATACGGATACGTATCGTTTACAGCCTTTTCTTCCCAACTTATTAAGTTAGCCCCAGTTATTCTAGCTAACTGTTGCCATCGTGGTTCATATGTTTTGTAGTTTTCTGTTTTATATTGAGCATCTGTGCAAAATGTGAACGTCATCTTAGAAATAACTTCATCGTTACCGGCACGCATATCGGCGTACCACAGATCTTTCAATTTGCCATCATAAGTACCTTGTCCGGACTCGGTAGGTATTGTGGATATAAGCTGATTTTTAATTTGATCCAGCTCCGTGCGAAGACTATCTGCTCCGCTACCGATATCGCCCCAGAATGGCCCACCGGAATGCGCTCCTGTTCCAGTAATAGATAAGTCCCCATTACCGCGATAAGAGCCATCCACGTCGATATTCCCGCCCAGAAACATATCGCCTGGCAGCATCATTTGCTGAGACTGTAATACGGCCGCTGGGCCAGATACTGTATCTCCGGCGGTGTTAAAGTACCAGTTCTCGCCATTAGCTGTGAAATTGGATATGGCTGTGGAATATGTAACCAAGTCCGCCTGCCCTTTTGCGGCGTCTAATACGATTGGACCAGCTGTTGTGCGCAGATATTGCGCATTAGCTACCGCAGTGAAATTACCTGTATCTGACTTGATAGCTACCCCGCTAAACGAAACGTCGTTACCGGATTTAGTAAAGTCATAGTCATTTCCGCCACCTTTACTTTCTAGTAGTATTCCGCCGGTACCGCTGTTTCCGCTGCAAATATAGGCGCTCTGCTCGGCTTTAATACGGATATCCCGTTCTGATGTGCTTAGCTCTATATCAGACTTAGCTCGAGCTGTAAAAGCTCTGCCAGCGTTAATATGTGTCCCGCGGCCCGAGTTGAAAATGATATCACCGGGACAAGATATCTCGATGTTGCCATTTACTAAGCGAATTTCGGCGCCACACCCGTTAGTTATGACGACATTACCATCATCGGTAATATCGATGCTGCCGCCTAACGAATAGATATCTTGCTCCCCGTAGCGGTGATCAATCTTTTGCTTACGCTTATATTGTTCAACGTCTATATCTTGTTTGTTAGTTAGCTCAGAAATGTTAGGTATTTGCTCAGATATGCCATTGGCATACGTAGCGGCTGATTCTTCCGGTACCTTGTAATCACGCTTATGATTGAGAAATGGTTGCAAACTGGCATAGTTGTAAATATAGGAGTGCCAGTCGGGCATACCAGCTATTTTTTGCCTGGAAGGGCTAATATCGCTAGTCCGAAGTTTACCAGTTATTTTGTGCGCCGCCCCGTTTCCTATAACTCCAGAGGCTTTGTAATTGCTTTCGTTGTCTCCGGCCGGATCTTCTGGTTTAGCAACGCGCGTTGGCGCGGTGATAAGCCCTCGCTTAGATATAGAAACACCTTTCACAGTTTGCATGTGAATGTGCCCATCGAGCGTGATAGATTGATCCGCTAAGCCGGGTTGTATGACACCTTCCCCGAATTTGGAAAACTGGGTACGCGTGCCAGCGTTCATATCTAACGTACCGTCGGAACCGAGGTCGCCTGAGTCTGAGAAGTTGACCGGTATACTTACAAGCAACCGCTTTCCACCTTGCCCTAGATAGCCATAAAAGTCTCGTAGTCGGTGGAATGGCATTGCTGTCGGACTGATCAAGTCCATCTTGCCTAAGTATGGCGACTCTACTTGCCATTCAGATTTCGACTGAATCTTAGATATGTCTGCTCTGGCGGCTAAACCTAAGTTTTCCCACGGATATGTGGCGTAGCCGTGCCAATGTAGCGACTCGTCTTGATCGTTGAGATATTCAGCTTCGCTAACCGACGTCCAATGCTGCAAATTGTAGGCTGCGAACTTGGTCATCATATCTTGATAGAAGAACGATAGGCTGGACATCTCATCCAGGCCAAACATAGCCATAAACGGATCTATAAACATCCGCATGCCTGTTTCTGTGACCCACCCGCTTTCGCCGCCACCTGCTGAATCGAATAATCGACCGGCCGTGGCCGAAGCCAGGTTGGCGTCTAATTTGAAGGCTTTTTTGTGGGCGTCATCAACACGGCTACGAGTTGCTCCGTGCAATATGGCCTGCTGTGCGTATATACGACTCGTATTTTTCGGCGGGACCACGCCTATGATATGAACTATGGACGTATCATTATGCACGATACACTCGACCTGAGTGCCTGGTAATAACGTTGTTAGCGATTTTGCGCCGTATACTCCGAGAGACGTATCGGTGCACATAATACCTATCGCGATAGGTTTATTACGCTCTAAGCTAACTCGGTAGATATTTGCAACCGCTACAGTATCGACAATAGTGCCAGTAAGTATTCTGGCCGTGGTGTCTAGAGCCCTGCTACGCCCAAACCCTTGATTTTGCGGGTCTTGCGGCGCTTGTAGTTGCGATCCGCTAGCGCCGATAGCCTCTTGATTCTGAAGCTTCTGTAGGCTTTCTTTGATTAGCCGAGAAGTAAAATCTATGCTAGTTTTATTAAAACTGTGACTCATACCATACCTTTATGAAAAAAGCCGCGGAGGATCCCGCGGCTTTTAATTTACCGTACTTTTGAAGTTGCAGCGGATTAAGCGACAACCGTAGTTGGAGTAGTAGCGGCAGGTGTAGTGGTCTGACCAGTGCCCGCTCCTACTGAACGCGTCATGTTCAAAAACAAGAAACTCATCTGCTCAGTAAACACAGCTGATTGGTTGTCTTGCGATCCGCCGATGTTTGACAACACAGCAGATTTCAAAACCAACTCGCTGCGGGTATTTATAAAAGGATTGACCGTGTTTGTAGGACTAACCGTGCCGCCGGTACCCGACGGCTTTGTGGTACACCCGGACGCCTGTGTAATATGAATATCGTTTGGACTACACACATCGTTGAAGCTCTCAAAAAGTTTGTCTTTGGTTAGCGCCACCAAGATACGATTCAATGCAGCATTACCGCTAGCGCGTCCGCCATTGAAATACACATTGGGCGAGCCCAATTCGTAAATCATGGAGATTTGCTGCGTAAAGTTGTATTGAATGTTTTGGACAAGGTGATCTGCCGCTTGTCCGGCGAACGTTACCACGCTATTCGCGATGTTAAACGCACCGCGATATACCTGGTTAGCATTAAAAACTGAAGTATCGGCCATGTGTCAAACGTCCTTGTGATTGAAATTAAGCAACAATGTGAAGATCGATATTGTTGCCCGGTGCCGGTAGCGACACGTTAAGGACAATTTCGATTCTATCTGCTGCGAGCGGATGGATTCGGAGCAACTTGGCGCCGGTGCTGTCGACAGCGATAGCTCCGGAAATAAGTTGTGGGCCCAAGTCTTGGCTGACGATAACCGAAGTGTAGCTGTCCAGCTTCTTGTTGATTTCGTAATCAAGCTTGGTAAGCACAGTCGGCGTCGCGTTGGTTCGACCGATATACGGCTTTAGCAACTCGACAAAATCGTAGGAAATCGAATCCGCGTTTCGGCGAATCATTTCTTCGCGATTTTTTAGATCCGTAGTGTCGGTTGTTACAGCGTGGCGGGTGAAAATTGTACCAGCGCGATCGGCTGTGACAGTCCATACGCCACCAGCTGACAGTTGGTCTAGCAAGCTAGCCTTGAAGTAGTCACGCGTGCGTTGCACAATTCCGCCCAAACCGGATAGCTGTACGTGCGTCAAACCTTGATGAGGTTGGACAGACGAGATCAATCCGCCGACGGCGCAGCATACAAAGTAGCCTGGGGTTGGCAGGCCAGCTTCGTAGACAATGTCCGGAGCAGTGAAAACCACCCGACGATTTGCGAAAGATTGTGCTTGCTCGACTAGGTCGGTAGCGATCTCGCTCTTGGTAAGTGTGTGCCAGATTTCTACCTTTTGTGGCACGGAGACGGCTACGTCTGGACCGGCTACGAGAATAAGGCTGGTTTCTGACAAAACGCTTTGTACAACATATGTCGTGTAGATTTCTCCACCGTAACCGTCTGTGTCGTACAAGAACCGAACACTGTCCCCAGATCGTACGTCGTCAGTTAGCAACGTAGCGTTGGAGATAGTCATAAGGGTGTAGTCGGTTTCGGTTGTTCCAATGTTTTCGGCAATCGTCGCCAAAACATCGTCGCCACCTACAACCTTTGCGGTTTCCTTGTACTGTCCGGAAAGGATGACGCCCTTCCAGTTTCCAACTTCCGGTGCCGATTCGTTAACAGCCTGTGCTACGAAAAGGTTTTGAACCGTGGTATCGAAGGTAAGCGGTACAAAGTTGTAAATGTCCGGACGGCCTTCAGCGGCGTCCAAAACAGTTTGCCAAGAATCAGGATCCGAAGGGTCAGCGACAGCCGTGTAAGCAACGCCAGACGAGCTGGTATTGATCAACGCCTTGTATACGCCCCACTTCAATGGATTGCTTGGCTCGAGCGGACCAGGAATGTCATCCAAATCGGCTGCCGTAACAGCAATTCGAATGTCGTTGGTTAGGTCGTCAACGAATTCTCGATACTCTGCAAACAATTGTCCGCATAGCCGGCTGTTTGCCAATGTGCAACCAGATTCCAGCGTGAGCACTTGTTCTTCGCCGTTCAACGTCCAAGTCGAATCATAAGCAGTAATACCGCTGTTGACGGTGATCGTGCTAGCGGACGTGTCGTAGTTGGTTAGCGGAGCGCTTTCGGTACGATGTGGGTTGATTTCAAAGGTTTTTTGAATGTACAACTTCAAATCGAGGTCGTCAGCGGCAAGCAAACCGGATGGCAAGTTGTCTCGCAAGATCAGTGTTCGAACTGGTCCGGACGAGCTAGATACCACGTCGATGTAGAAAATATCGCCATAACGTAGACCGCTCAAAGATCCGCCACCGCCCGAGCACTTAGCAAACGATGCTGTGAGGCCGTACGAGCCAACTGGTACAGATACAGCATTGCCGGTCACACTGGTAGGACCAGAGCTATCTAGTCCACGAGCGGTTCGAACCGAGATCTTAGGCCCGTCTGCCCACTTACCACCTTTAACAACGGTGATAATGTAGGTGTCGTCGAAAGATCCGGTATAAGTGTTGTTTGCAGTTGCGCAGGCTGCATAGCCTTGCTGCGTAATAGAAACTTCCCATGTCTGTCCGACAATGAACTGATCTGCTGGCAGACCAGCGGCTATAGCGTCATCGCCGCAACCGCCGCCTTCGCTAAGGTCGAAAGTCACGGTCAGTCCGCGTGTGCCGATGGTAGTAGCGTCGCCGAAATCCGCTGGTGTTACTTCCGATACATCGTCGTTACCGCTTGCAGAGGTGACGCGGAACCGAGCAGCTTGACATCCAGCGACGGCAGACTTGATTACTTCAATCGTGTATGTTTCACTGATGTTACCGCTTGGCAATCCATCGTAAGATTCCCCGTCGATATTAGCAACAAGTACGCAGTTCGCTTGACCAGCTGTAAAAGTCGAATCAATGTCATAGCTTGAATCTTCGGCGTTAGCGGCATCAGAGTAAGCACTGCCTACTACAGCTGCGACCGTATTAGCTGAAAACCCCGCCACCGTGGTCCAAAGCGTGTGCTCGATGCAATCCCCTTCTGGATCTTCGATACCACGAATATATGCCACGTCGCCGATCTTGACGTCTCGGTCCAATAGCAAGGAGCTACGGGAATAGCTGTTGGCTGTACGCCAGTTAACCGTATCGTGCGTGATGTAGTTAGCGCGCCCAGAGACTGGAGTAATCGTACCCAGGTCACCAGACGTTTCGCCGATCAAATCTTCGAAGTATTTAAGCAATCCGTTTTCGACGAAAAGCTTAACACTGTCGAGATCTACAAGCGATCCGCCTTGCTTAGCAGGCCAGAAATAAGCGGTATCAGTGTCGTTGACATAGCTGCCCAATCCAATTAGCGGCTTCTCAGCAGCTTTGGAGAATCGGTGCAGCAATGCATTCGGGCCTGAAATGTGCGCCCGCCGAATATTGTCGCCAATACTAGGCGAGGTCGTGAATTCCTGAAAAACCCGAACTTGCGGTTTGATATAAGCCATTTGAAGCCTCGCCCTCCGTGGCGAAATGAGGTTTTGGTGGTCTACTTAAATTAGAACAAAATTTAGTAGTCCCGGAGTAGGTTAGTTGCGCTAAATTTAATCTGTTTGAGTCTAGGAGCATCTTCTATAAGAGTCCAAGATTCTTGCGCTACATATCCCACATCTACCGGTACCACGTAATTTGTTGTTGATTCAGCACAGCGATTAGCACAGCCCAGCTTCATAACCTTAAAGTCAATTAATTGCGTAGTCCGCTGGATTTCTAATGACTGCCATAGCAATAGTTTAGCGGCTTCTGTAGCTAATATTTTGGCTAACCCTGATTCAGAAGCTAAGGCAAATACCGTATGTGCGCCAGACCATAGCCCTAAAAAGGCCTCTTCGCCTGTTCTAAGTTCTGTGTGTACACGGTTATTTATACCTAATTGCGTGAATGTCCAATCCGCATCTTTTATAACAAAAGCAGGCCTAGCTTCTGATAATGTAGGGGTCCAACGATCTAATGTATCAATGAATATTGGGTTCTCTTGATCGCCGCCATTATCCCTGGATAATGCGTAAGTATTGTTTGTAAAATATTTCCGCAAAACCGGACTAATCATATTAAGATGACTAGAAAAATGATTAATCAGCGTATCGCGAATTATCCCAGACATCAATAACGGTGTTAACCCGAACTGACATATAGAATCGATAGTCGGTAAGCGATTCTGTAAATTACTATTGTCCGGAAAAAGCGCTTCTGTTTCCGGAGAATTGAGGTTGAGGTTGCATGCCGGCCGGCTGCTGTTGGATGACATTTGGTAGTTGCGCCAGTCCTTTAGCTACGTTAATCATTTGGGCGTTGTCTGGTACATACCCATACATAGACATTGTAATGCCGTGCGGGGGTTTAGTAGGGTACTCTTTGGATTCTGTTGGTTTAGCGGACATATTAAAACTCAAAAGTACTGGTGAATTCGCCTATAGTTTCGCCGGCATCCGGATCCGGCGGGTCTGTGACTGTAATTGTTTGAGTATCTGGGCCAAAAAACCCAGGCTTTTCAAATACTACGACGTACTCCCCTTCCGACAAATTTACTGTTTCTGTCCATTGCCCGCCGGTAGTAGTGGTTGTAGAAGCCACTACAAAGTCGGCGCCAGTGTTTTCGGCAGAATAATCGGTTTGAGTGTAAATAGTCACAGTGGCTCCTGAAATACCGCAGCAATCGTCGGCTGTATATAGCATAGCACCTGTTGTAGGGAAATCGTGATTTACCGGATTGCATCCGTCGCCTACCTGCGCTGTGGATTCTTCGTCAGTTGTACGGGTATTTAACGAAAAACCGTCGACCGGTATTTTGTAAATAACGTGCGTACGCGGTATCAAATTCATAGCTAATTCGCGCACAATCGGAATACCGCGCACCGCCGCCACTGGCTTAACTACCTGAATCAGCCAGCGTTCGTCAGTTTGAGCATTTACCCACACGTCTTCAAACGCCACATCTGGCTGTGCTAATACCCTGGCATTCATTTGCCGAATAAGCGTATTATTTGTCTGGATATCTCCGCCACCTCTATTTTCAGTATTAGGTCCGTATGTCGGGTCTATATCCATAGGGATCGGCGGATGATACCCAATATCAAATGGAGTACCCCAGGTTGTGGATATATCGGTACGTACAACTTCTCTTGTTAAAAGATCCGTGCCCACGGTGCTAATAGTGCCATAACGTAAGCGCCGCAGTAAATAACCAGGGACAGATACAGATCGCAGCCGGATCCGCTCTTTTCTAGTTAATTCTTGGGCATATTTGAAATCTATGCTGTTTAGGTTTCCCCAAACCGGCGTAGGATTCGACAAATATGTACCGGTGGGCGTATAAAGCATTACGCGATAATGCGTAAGCATATTTTTACCTGTACGCTCTCGCATATTTACGTACGGGATAAAGTTGATTTCGCTGTGCGGAACAGAAACATCCACCCAATCTATTGCGTTCTGATGGGCTCCGTAACTAGCCTGTAGCTTATAAACGTACGGACCGGCGTCGTGAAAATCACTGGCCAATCGCCACCAGACACGAGTCTCGCCAAAAAACAGATGGTCTACCAGAACTTGTTCAAAAGCATTGATATTGCCAGTATTTTGAATAGGTGTTGCTAGCGCTCGCGGGCCTAGCATTCCAATATCATATGTGGCTATTTCGGTTGCGCCGTCAAATACATGTAACGCAAACGGTCCGAAATTGGCACCTGAAAAGGTGGCTGCTTGCCACGTAGTCGTGCCACCTAGATTAAAAGTTGTTGGCGCGACTGCCGTAGCCGTTTCTATAATGTCGCCAGAACCGCGCAACGTAATAGTGGCGGTTAACGACGCATTTCCGGCATACGGAAAATAAACTAATTCTGTGGCCATTCGGTTTAGCGCCTATAGGTGTAGCCGAAAGATCCGTATCCGCTGCGAATGTTGATCTCGATTTTCTTGGCGCGCACAAATTGCTTGTACTCTTCCAAACGAAGGTGGGCAATTTGTGAGTAGTTCAACTCTTTGTTTTTGTCATTAACGCTAACCCCGCCAGCTGAATACTCGAGATGGTTGGCGCGTTGGTGTTCCGCCACCATATTCATTAAATGCCCACTGATGGCGTGCAGCCAGTGATAACGAAATGGAAAATTCATCGTGTTAAAACGATTTACCGGCGGTGGAATTTCGTTCCAATATTGCACCGGAAGCATTATAGCTAAGGCAATTTCTGCATCGTCGAATTTGAAATTGTCCAACAAATAAGATTCAGCGTTACCCGAATCTCGCAAAAATAACCGTACTTCAGCAATAGTCGGCGGTCCCGATAACATTCCGAAATCGTTGTTCTGCAGCAAATCTCGGTTAATAACCAAATAGAAATGGTTAGTTAATACCGGGTTTGGATCGCCGTCTACTGTCTCATACATGACCATCTGCGCAAAAAACATCCCGGCCAGCTGCGATTTGGCTTTTGGGAACACTACACTGATCTCGCCAGTGTCTGTGTCAGTTATCGTCCCAGTCAATTCAATTACAGGATCGCCGCCAAAATACTCCGTAAGCAGAAGCTTGAACGAGAAAGGGCACGGTTCGTTGGAATCGCCTACACAAACGCAGTCAGACATATCCAACAAATTGCCGGACATATCCAGCATTTTCCAACGAAATGTCTTATCCGCTCCGCCATTAAAGTAAGCACACCGAATACGCCCCGGTACTAAACTACCGGTGCCGCTGTCTACCGGTGTCGTAGTTAGTACGATACCTTGACTACGGCACGCGCTAGTTCCGGTCGTAACTGCACACCCCGGAGGAGTTGCAGCATTTGTTGCGCACTCAGCTGTTGGCGCAGTTACGGTTATCGGCGTGGCTACAACTGGCATATGCAGTTAATTCTTTACTTCAGATTCCGGCGCAGTTGGCGTCTTTGGCGATGCTGCTTCTTTCAAGGTTTCAAGCGCGATCGAGAGGACCATGTGTTCTTCTCGCGTCGCCTTGATTTGCATAACTGCTTGATTAAGAAGGTTGATCGCTTGTTCTGACGTCATACGTTGCTGTGACATAAATAAGTCTCCTGCAGTGTCCTGAAATTACCAGTATTACCATTGGTAACACACGTGCATCCAGTATATAGCAAGTTACTCCCTATATTTTAGCAAGTAACAGGGAATCCCAAATTCATGAAATTTTTGCGGGATGCTGCAACAGCCACAGTACCAGGCTGTACTCGGCGAGGAGTTACGTAGGAAATACCTATGTTAGAAGATAATACGGTTATCTCTTGCGCGGTAAGTATTCGATCGTAAATACGAAATTCGTATATGCGAGAGTCGCCAGGCTGTGTGGACAACCCAGTCGGGCGCTTACCTAAATATAGATTTCCGCCGGCGTTGTAGCTTGATACTGTCGCGGATGTACCGCTTTGCGTAACGTTGTTTATGTACAAACTAGGTGTTCCGGAAGAGGTATCGCCGGTAAGAATCACACAATAAGTCGTGCCGGCAGATGCAGCCGAGTTGGCGGTCATAAGCCCGGTGCCGATTCTGCCATAGAGGTTATTGCTCGAGTTAATACCTATAGAAAATCCGGCGGAACCAGCGGAGTTCTCGTTAGAGATGTATATTTTAGAGCTCGACGCCGCAGTAACAGGATTTAACCAAGCCATGATGCTGAAACTGGCTGGCAATGTAAAACTGCCGAAGTCACAAAATTGGGCGGATGCTGCGGGAGTGGCGAGCATCTGCCGTCCGAGATACACACCCCATGCTACGTCTGGCGCTAAGCCGTTAAAAGTACCGTGCTGCTGTTTGTAGCTGTTATCCCAAGCCTTTGTGCCGGTAGGTCCAAAGGCGCTGGCATAAAAAGCCAATATGCAGTTTCGCCACAGCGACGAGTTGTAAATCATTAGAATTGCTGGGTAAACGTTCGGATTTTGACTGTGTTGGCGCTAGCCGCCGTAGTTTGCCCGGTACCGTCGTTACGCACTAACACATAAGCTGTGCCGGGCGGCATATTGGTAATCGGCATAATAATACGCTGCGCAGTGGTAACAGCCCGTAAAGGAAAAAAGGCGTCCGGTGCTCTGCCAGGAGTTACGGATGATCCGCCGTCTTCGTAGTTAGTGCCGTCTACTTCGCGAAGCAACCACAGCGTTAAACAGGTGTTAGCCGTAGGAGCCGTACCGAATGTAACGACCAACTCGATTTCAGCTTGTAAATGTCCTGCATTTGTAAACGTAATGGCAGATCCAGATATAGCATTAGTGTTGTTAGCCAAGCTATTGAGCTCGGTTGTAAGCAACGTCTGTATCGTGCCGCGTGTGTTGGTAATCGGGCTAGCCATTTATTAACCTTTCAAGAACGAAATGCAGTCCCACTTGTCTCTGTTCGAATCATATTCGAACGATATACGATCAACTGTACTAGCTGCCGTAGATAGCGTAGCAGACGGGATATCTGCGCCGAAATAATACTTGGTATCGAAAGCCAGTGTGCGACTGCCGGTACCGTCTTGTTTAATTCTGAATGTAATGATCTGGCCGTCCGCAAATGTGCCCGTCGGATTGCCTAGTGTGCGGTTGCCGCCTAGCGTAACGGTAAACTTGTTAGCGCTTGTAGCATCTACTGCAATAGTTGCGGCATCTGTTAACGATGTAAGCGCAACCGCTATTTTGCCGGTAACTGATACCGATAGACAGCTAAGTACCCCAGCTGCCGTGACGGTCATCTGGTTGCTAGTGCCGACTCGTAAAGAATCGGCGCCTAACGCCCAGCTATTTGTAAGCGTTACGTTTGTGCCAGCGCTTTCGACTGAAAAATACGAGCCAACATAATTTGTAAAGGTAGTCGAGCTGCTGGCTGCAATCGTGTTTCCGCCGAACTTATTACTGTAGGCCGTTGCAACCGTGCCGGAGCTTGAACTATCAGTAAACGTGGAGGCAGTCTGAATAATGCTTAAGCCAGATGTAGTCCAAGCTGCTGACGAGATAGCGCCAGAATGATTAATCTTCCGTAAGATTAGGTCGCGGTAAGTACCGGCAGTTCCCGTATTGATTTCAACAACGCCGGCAGCATTTCTAGCTAATGCAGTATCAAGTCCAGTCCCATTAGCATTATTAGCTGTCGAGTTCCATCCAAAAAGGGTGTTGGACGCGCCACGAACATAACTACCTAAAGTTCCCGCATCAATTTGCAGATTAGTTCCAAAAGTAGCGGCATCGTAAACCGGTGTTGTAGACGAGGTGTTACCGCACTTAAAACCACGCGTAAATATCCCTTGACTGTTGATAGTTGTACGTACAGTGGTTCCATCTGTGTCATATGCAGCCAGCAGATTACCACTTGTTTTTGACAGATAGACTGTGTCAGGAAAACTAAGTGTGTTCCCGCTAGCCCCGGTCCCAGCACCTTCTGGAGTAATGGTGAATGCCCCGGCTGTCGTAGATGCAATCGATAACCGGCGATAGTTGCTCGCGTCGGTATATGTGCCGTATAGCCGCGACGTTTGGGCGGTTGTTAAATTGCGTTGCTCCCACACACCTGAACTGGGAGCCCACACCTTTACGTTTCCGTTTCCGTGACTGATTGGATAAGCAGCGTTGGGAATGATGATGCCGCCGTTGCTGCCGTCGAGATGAATACACGCGGCACTCGCTGCGAGTCCTATCAACAACGAACCCGATTTAGTCCAACCGTTGGCAACATTGCCATTGTTCGCCGACACGTCGATACCAGCAACAAACAAATCGCCCGACTTGCGTAACGATGCTTTCGACGTGCTGGCAACCTGCCAATCTTGGAGCAATGATGCTGATGCGCTAGCAGTATCGGTAACGTTAATAGTTGCCGCAGAAAAGGTAACAGCGCCGGCATTCCATGTTTGATTAAGTAATACTGGCTGTGAGGTAGTAATAGTTCCAGAGTTAACCCAAAAACTATCCGTTCCTAATGAATAACGATCCGTGAAAGTAACATTAGTTCCGGCGGTTTCATTTACAAAATATGACCCTATGTACTTTGTATATGTCGTGGCACTACTTGCGGCTATAGTGTTTCCACCGAACTTGTTACTATAAGCTAGTGCTACGGTGCCAGAGCTTGAACTATCAGTAAACGTTGAAGCAGTCTGAATAATACTTAAGCCAGATGTAGTCCATGCTGTCGCAGAAATATCGCCAGAATGATTAATCTTGCGTAGAATTAAATCACGGTACGTTCCTGAGGTGCCGGTGTTAATTTCGAGCACCCCAGCAGCATTACGATATAGACCTAAATCGGTAGTCCCGATTGTACTAATCCCAGAATAGAAGTTGATTAAAGCATTACTTCCAAGTCGCAATCCAGTAGAATTCAGCAAAAAATAGTTGTAGGAAGAATCGCGCCGAATAGCACATAAGATATGGTCCCCTGTTCCAGTACCAGTGTCTTGAAATGATAAAGCACTAATTATTCCGGGTGTGGTAACCTTGCCTGTTCCTTTCGGCGTTATCGCTAAATCGATATTAGCCGCCCCGGTTCCAGCCGATTCCGCAGCCCATGTAATCGTCGTTGATGTTGTGGCTAGTGACGATCGAACGTAGTTACTAGCATCCGTATAGGTGCCGTATAGTCGAGATGTTTGGGCGGTTGTGCCGTTTTTCTGCGCTAGTATGTTATCAGCGGCATCCCTCGCTAGCGTGAATGTTCCGCTAGCGTTGTAAAATGTCAGTGTGGATGACGATCCAATGAGTATTTGACTCCCGAGCACAATCACGTTACTTGTAGTCCCGCTGCCCGTTTGCAATCCACCCATGCAGTTCAAATAGGTAGTCGCCGGATCGAAATAAACGTAATTCGTGCTGTTGTATTTAAGATTAAATGGGTACGACCCGGCGGCAGCAGCTGTCTTAGTTACATCGATAAGTAGCCCTGCGAACGTAGTACCGCTTGCATTCCACGTTTGAGAAATCGTAAACGGTTTCGACGTGGTTATCGTACCAACTGCATTCGTGACCGCATCCGTTGCCGATAGAGTCGTGAACGCCCCAGTATTCGCCGTCGTCGCGCCAACAGTGCCGTTAATGTTGATCGATGCTGTGCCGGTTAAATTCGTGACAGTGCCGCTTGAAGGCGTGCCGAGTGCTCCATTGAATGTAACAAATGCTCCAGCGCTACCAACATTGACACCTAGTGCTGTTGCTACGCCGGTTCCTAGCCCGCTAACACCGGTCGATATTGGCAAGCCAGTACAGTTCGTCAGTGTGCCTGATGTCGGTGTACCAAGTGCACCATTAAGCGTTACCTTCAACGCATCATTGCCATTGAGCTTCTGGATCGCTTGCAGAATCGAATCCGTTGACGCGACTGTCCCAGCCCCGCTCGTATAACCTGTCAGCGTTGAATTGATGACATCAGTGATGCCGTATCCTGCGACAGTTGTTGGAGTGCTTGTGATCTTTGACCATGCAAGCGAAGTCACCCAAGATGGATTTGCATACGAGCCACCTGAGTTGATCAGCTCGTTTACCGCTAAACTGTTGCCAGTGGCGTAGACCGCATCGCCCACCATTCGAATCTCGCGTGCTGATGCGCCGAATGGTGCCCATCTCTGCGACGGTAAGAGCATCGCGTAAGGAGAGATCGAATAAGTCCCTTGCGACAGTGGCCCATCTAGGACAACCCCTTGATCGCCGTTCCCATTATTAAAGTACAGACTATTGCTCTGGACTTTAAGGTAATTACTTGCCCCGAGATTGATCGTTGGAGTCGTTCCGCTGATCGTCAAGCCCGCAAACGTCGGACTATCCGCGGTAGTCAGCCCTGCGACCGCAGCTTGATTTAGCGTTTGCCAGGATTTGTCACCTCGCCAGTATTGGGCAGTAGTCCCAGCTGTTATCGACGGTTCCTTCAACGCATCATTGCCGTTGAGTTTTTGAATCGCCTGTAAGATCGAATCGGTGGACGCAACAGTTCCAGCCCCGCTCGTGTAGCCGGTGAGCGTCGCTGCAATTGATCTCGCATTCGTGGCATATAGGTTCCCGTTTTCAGGGACTACACTTGTATCGAGCGTTTGCCAAGACTTATCTCCGCGCCAATACTGCGAGGTCGTACCAGCAGTAATAGCCGCTTCTGCATTAATATTCGCCCGAGCTAACGTTTGATTTAGCGTCGGGATTGTTTGCGAATCGTTATACGATACGTACTGGGAGTGTATAGACACCTGATCTATAAATACAAAACTATCTAAAGTGTAGTGAAGCCGAATGACTCCGTCTTCGATGTACAGATTGCCATAAGCTCCCCGAACATCGTCGTATAAATCCAGGCTTTCGAACCTAGCTATAGAACTGTGTCCAAGACCTAGACTGGTTGTATACGAAAGGCTGTTAGGGTCGGTTAAAGACAGCGTATCAGTGCTCGCGTCGTACGATAACGTCCACGTATCTGAATCTGTCAGCTTGGTGTACGACAGCGCGGTCAACCAGCTAGGATCGCTGTAAGAGGTCGCCGTGTTTACCATAGGGTCGCCGTTTAACAGCAGTTCCCCGTTATCTACCGTAATCGGAACATACTGATTGGCAGTAGGGTCAAATATGTCTACTTCATTGGTTTGAACAATTGCGAATGACGTAGTATCACTGGTGCCGATGCTTAGATCCACGACAGTATCCGCGCCGGTAGCGTCTGTCAGCGTTAATTCGCCAGTATCGGTATTAAACGAGATGGAGCTTGGCTGGGATTGTGCTGCTGGAACTACGCCGGTTATCAAATCGGCTTTCGCAGATAATATCGTGGTAAACCATCCGTCTGTAGCGTGGCTGTGCGCAGACGGTGGAAATGTAGTCGGTTTGTTTAGAATATCGTCCCACTGCACATCTGGATTTATGCTGGAAATTGCAGTGTAGAGCTCGTTCAGCGCAGCTTGGACGTTTCCAGACGTCATGCCGGATATCGCGGTAATATAGACGTCCGCAGCTACACCAATAGATAAGCTACGATCCGGAACCGTGATAGTTCTTATAGCCGAATGGGCAATGCCGTCCACATCTAGATTAAGACGTTTGGTAGGATCCGCATTGCTCTGAAAAAATGCTTGTGACGACATAAAGCCTCAAAAATAGGGGTGCTTACCTCTATTTTAGGCTACAGTCGTGCATGTAATTACCGCCTATGCATTAACGCCAACATTGCCGTTAAATGCGATTGTTTGGCGATATCAGTGCTGCTGTCTTCAAGCAATGTTTTAAGAGCGTCAGGCTGCGTTCCCAAAACCTCGTAAATTTGCTGTAAATACCAACCCAATGAATTCGGCAGGTTGTATTTTCCAGTCAATATCTCATTGAAAATCATGTCTTTGAGGTTTAGCGCTTCCGGCAAAGAGTTAAGCACGCCGCGCAACGCGGTCTGAAGATTTGCATTAATCTCGTCAGAAAGATTGATAGGGCCGAATATCTGGCCTGGCATACCAGGCTCAAACGTTTGCAAAGCCAGCCGTACTTTACTGTCAACGGCATCGGCTACCTGCGCTATTGCCAGATCGCCAGAATTTGTACCGCGTGCTAAGTCTTTCAATATAGCCTTGCTAATTTCCGGAATAGCTAGGCCAACAATATCTCGGACAGCTTCGCGAAAATCCGTTACCGTGTGATCCTCGGTAATAGCGTACTTTCCTTTTAGCACGGCCGGCAACAAGCCTGCAAATTCGCCGTCCCCGACAATTGTTGTAACGAAGCAGTCGTTATCAAAATAAACTGAGCTGGTCTCGTCTCCGCCGCAAATTCGGACGTCTCCAAGATTGCAATTGTAAAATCGGACCGAGCCGCCTGGTTTCAAAGCTATCCACAGTGTTTTGCTGGTAAATACGCAATTTTTAAACACCCAGGTCAGCCCGGCAAACGCCTGGTTTAGCTGCGGTTGTAAGTTAGTGCCGGAATTGTCAAACCCAATCGTGGCGCCAACCAGAGTGATACTGGTTGCAGACGTCGAATACTCTTTTGACAGCTCTACCGCCGTGGCCAAAACCGTCAGGTTTCCTATACCGCTTCCGGAAGCTAGCGTGTCAGCGTTAATCGTGTCAGCGCTGAACACCGAGGAACCGGTGAACTGTGTCTCGAGCGCGGGCCCCTGTACTGTGAAAAGCTGCGTAACCGTTAGCGGGGTTACAGACTGTAAATATATTTGTATTGTTTGTCTGCCAAACGCATATTTCCTAGGTGCGTTGCTGACATTGTTGATATTAACGGCAGTGGCGTATGGCAATGTTACCACTGTGCCGTCTGGCGATATATTGACAATACCGCGGCCGGTTAACAGCCATTGCGCGTACTCGTCTGGAAGTTCTAGCGTTGCTACCTTAGCAGTACCGTCAAGCACAGCTGTAATAGTGCACGTCGCGCTGTTGTCAGTAGTGATCGGCCTGGCGGACAGCCGCACATCTTTTAACACTAGCGGCTGATCTGGCGAGAGCGGCTCAGCAATTGGGTATTGCAGGATCTGTGTGCCCATTAATTAACTCGTAATGATTTTGGAAATACGGTTGCCGTCGTAAACAAATGTTTTTGTGATTATACGTGCATTATCTTTAGTCTTTGTGACCAGCTGGCTTACGCGTTTATTGGCGTCGTATGTAAGCTGCGACGTACTGCCGTCCGCGTAATTGAGCTGTGTTAACTGCCCGGACGCGCTGTAGATAAACTCTTCGACAGTCGGACGCGCTAATGCGCTTTCAGCCATACTGTACAAGTCGACAATAGCATCAAAAACATTCTTGGACGGCAACGCAGCGTTTTCTGGGAAATACGTGTCTTCGGCCGCGTTTAGTGTAATATCGTGCGACGGCATCGTAAGTACGACGGTAGTATTCGCCGGGACATTAGCCAGGCTTACGTCTACGCGCTTAGTTTTGACGACATTATCTTGCAGAAATCGTTGTGTAGTCATAATACTCAACTATAGCAAAAACGCACGGGGAGCCCGTGCGTTTTATGCGTATGTGCTGGCGTTGAAATCGACAAATTACTCGCCGACGGTAAATTTGCCGGTTTTCGAGTCTACAGAAATCGGCAATTTTGGCGCCACATCTTCAGCCTGCACCATTCCGGAAATAACCAAGGTCTGCGAAATCGCTTCAGCGAGTTGCACCAGCTGGCCGGACAAGCCTGGCTTGGTAGCGTCGAGCGTATCAGCCAACTTATTCAAGAAATCTGCGGATCGCACGTCTTTGCCGTCGGTCCAGAACAACTTGTAAAGCTGGTCAAATTGTGAAGCGAGTGTACCAGCAAGCTGGTTAGACAATCGCGTGAGGTTCCGCGCGACGGCCTTGATTTGCTCGTCCTCGGTCATAGGAACAGGTGGAAATAGGTTAGGCACACGAGCGCTAGGACCGCCAGCAGCGCCTGGAGTTGGAACACGAGACATAGCGAGACTTTCTGAAAAAGGGAGTTTAATTGTTAAATGGGGGGATTCAACGAGTCTGACAAGCGTAGGGTATTACCAATATCCTACCAATTAAATTGCCGAATATGTCACGCAACAACTGAATTGTCGCTTGCGTTTTTCCAAACGGCGTTCACGTGATCTTTAAACGCAAGGCGGACGCCGTCATTGTCATTTTCATTGTAATAGTAAATGGCAATGTTTCCGGGATAATCCCCGGACAGCAGCGTAGCTTTGTCCACTTGCGGAATAATCAACGGCGAGGTGATCTCTACAGTGCCGCTGCCCGTGCTGATTCCGAATCCTGCACTATTTACCGCAGATACTCCGTCGCCACTGATTCGCAGCGTCGCGCCAGCTTCGTTTTTAATCAATATCTCGGTAGGTTGCACATCGATTACGGAAAAACTCGATCCCTGAGTAACTTCGATGTGCACATTGGCTTTGTCCATATGCAGATCGACTGTGCGGTTCTCGTCGTCTACATAAATGTGTGATTCGATAGTAGTGTCGGTCATGCGCGTTTTGACGCCTTCGCCGATAGCCACTTCGAATACGGGTATGCTAATCGCCAGCGCGGTTTCTGTAGCTTCGACAGCTACTTCAGAACCGAACTTTGCGTTAATCGTAGCCAACGAGTCATAGCGCTTTTCAATCGAAATAACGTCCTTGAGCACCTGAATGGTAGCGATCTTTTCGGACGGGTTTTCGATGCCAGCCTCGATGTAAGTGCCGCGATCGGCTACTTGATCGATCACCGTGTAAAAATCGCCAGGACCGTTTAATCGGATCGGACCCATAATCTAAATCTCCTCAAAATAAAAAACGTTGAAATTAATCAGGGTAAAGAGTTAATGCTAGCCAATTTCCGTTAGAACACGCACGGAGTTTAATAAGTGTATTTGTCACGTTGTTGATGGTGTACGGATACCCATTAATATACTGCCCCATGGCTGGCGCAATTATGCACGCGCCACCACTGGTATCCAGTATTAGTATCTGCAGCTCACCTCCGAAATGATCGGGCACTATCTCTGGCAGCACAACTATTGCGTCATCTACGTCAGCGTATACTTCGATAGAGTGCTGATTCCAGCCTGCAGAAAACACATCCAAAACTTCAGAATATCGGAATACGTGCGGCAGGTAACGCATCGCGCTTGGTGTGAAACCGCTGCTATCGAACGTTACGTCTTGGTATTCACCAGTTTCTGGTATGTCTAACTCCCAAAATATTCCTGATGCATTTTGGTAGCTGTATACACCATTACCGTCGGAACTAGCTGTATTCGACTCAATGGAGCTCTGAGTTACAATGTGCTCGCAATATGTACCCGGATCCACGTTGTAATTGGGCCAACACCTGCTGGATATGGTTGTCCAAGCAGCATTAAACGCACTACGCGAATCATCTTGCGTATTGTAGGCTTCCATAAGCCAGCCAATCGATGACCAGTCATACTTGAAATTGTTGTAGAAATTATTGGTATCGGCATAATTCAAGTTCATTTGCAGTTCGTAAGCCGGATGGTCGTAATCATCATCCCCTATGCTTATCCATAAAGCTTGCGACGCAACATTACCGCGGTAGTAAGCTTCTGCGTAGGAATACCCGGGGTTTAGCTGTAAATATGCAACCTGTCCGTCTGAGGAGTACGAGTCAATTGTCCAGTTGTAGTCGAGAAACTGCTCACGCAGTGCAAACACATCGTTATATCGGTCGTAAATATAACGTGTTTGCATGTCTACCGCGGTTTGTTCGTGGAAATAGTACTCTCCGCTGGCGTCTACACTTGTAAGTATGCCGGATGTAGACCAGTCTACTTGGGCGAAGACATCGTCATAACCAGCTCGCAACCGTACACTGCCGTTATCGTTGAATGTCTCAATGTAGTTCTGGTACGGGCTAGTATTGCCATCGAATCCGAACGCAAATAATCGCGCGCCCAACTGGTTGTAACTTGGTGCCTTGTCTATAGCTATTCCAGCAGAAACTCCGTATAAACCGGCGTCTGGATCATCTAGATAATTACTGTAAAAATACATTATCCCGTGATTGTTGTCACCGAGATACGCCTCTGCCTGCGTCAGTATGTTGCCGTCGATATGTCCACGGTGGCTAAAACCACCAGGATTCATAGCGGAGTAACCTTCCCAGTTGTATTCCTTTGTCGAAAATTCGAACGACGTAACCGATTGCGTGGACGTGGATGATAAATCATCGGGTTGCCACGGATATGGTCCAACTTGGACGGTAGTTTCTAAAACGATTGATTCAAAGTCTTCATCGTATTGCAGCTTAGTATGCCCAGTTTGAAAACTACCTGGAAAATCTCCGATTACATTTATCCAAAAACCGCTGGAGCCGGTAGTCGTCTCTGCGGATAAATAAGTGTCCTCCACATACATATCGATTACGTTGTCGTCATGGCTGACATATAGGCTGGCCAACCTGTCAGGGCCTTCGGACTGCAGCCACCAGTAATAAAGATTGGATTGCTCGAAAAACTGAACTAGTCCACCATCGATATTTTCTATGGACCGGTATAGCCGATCTGGCGCCAACAACGACTGAGTTTTATACACATTGGTGTGCTGCTGACTCATTACCCATTCGTAATTGTCGTAGTCATAACGCAAGCGACTAAGTATTTCCGTTCCGTCCATTTCCCAGTTCAAAGCTACGTCGAAAGTAGGTACGGCGCGACCGTCGTAGTTTACGCCGTAATTTATATCTACAACCTGGGCTCCCGTTTCGTCGTAAGAGTACTGCACTAATTCGCTACGATTAGACAGATGTGTATGCTCGTTGTATTGGTCATTGGTAGCCACCAATGTCCGGATACAACTGTCGTCATCGGAAACCAAGAACTGGTAATATCTCGAGTTGTCGGACGAATAATGATTGAGTGCGTAGCCCCAGTCGTACATCGCCTCCCACATCACGTTAACATCTGTCTCGACGTTATAAATAATACGCTGATGTAAGTAAGGCGCCAACCCTGCGGAACTCTGCCGAAATTCCGATTGAGACTGCATAACCCAGCCGGAGACAGCGTCGCCAGCCATACGCGCTACGTCTTCAGAGTTTTGCGATCTAAACTCGAAGTCGGCGTACGCCTCGGTTTGATACGGAGAATGTACTAAAAACCTGTTACCTTCGCTGTCGTCGCCTCCCCAAGGCGCGTCCAGATTACCGCGCGCCTGAGTCTTTTGCGAATCAGTTAGGTACTGCTGTACTAAAAAGCTTAGGCCCGGCTTATGAAACAGTGGCATGGTTTGTTACGGTAACCTTGGTTTACTTAAATAGTGGTTTCACGCGCTACGCATGTATTACTGGGCCGCCTACGTAACTTCTTGTGATGTAGCGCGGGCTTAAAGTTAGAGCTAGGCTCGATATAGGCTTCATGGGTGTACTTGGATATGGAATGGCCCGGCACGAGCTACACCTTAATACGAATCGAAGTATCGGTTACATCAAGTTCGTAAGGTGGTTGGTACTGGGTTGGGTCAATGTCAACACCTGCGGTTACAAGTGCTGTTAGGAGTACAGATGCCCAAGCAAATGGTATCTTGGATTGGCCAGGAGTTACAGCATCCAAAGCTTCGAGAATCGCATTGATTTCTTCTTTGGACTTGAGGACTGGGGCTTGTCCTGGTCGTCCCGTATACCAAAAGGATTTGAAGGACTCGATGAAAGTTCCTTTGATATCGTCTTTGGAACGATTTAACTGCGCAGTTAAGTTCCGCACAGTAATGGCGGTCTTTTCTTCTTGGGTGAGGTTTGGTGGTGTTATGTTCATGTTTGACTTTCTGTTAAGGAATGAGTGATGCTGTCAGATACCAATTTCCATCAGAACATGCTCTTATCGACACATACTGGCCTTGATCTGTCAATTCCTTATTAGGGTTTTGGCTTATCAATTGCCCGCTAAAAGGAGTAAGTGTGCACACATGTGAGCTATCTATTAGAAAGAACTCAAATTCATGTCCCCAGTGGTCTGAGGTAATCTCTGGTAGCAACATCTCTAGATCTCCAGCATCGCAAAATATCTCGTAAGTATGCGTATCCCACGTAACACTGTATTGCGGCGGAACCGTCCATTCGGTTTCTGAAAATATAATTACAGTCGGAGCGTAACGCACAGCACTTGGAGTAAATCCATTTTTAGTTAGTACAGTTGTTTGTACTGGACCAGATGCAGGTGTATATCGCTGAGTTACTTGTGAAGCTGAACAGTCTAGCCGTCCAGTACCAATCGATACGTTAGTTGTTTCCATAAATGCAGCTGTTTTAGAACTGCGAATCCATGAACGTATATTAGCGGAATCTTTATCCTGCCTACTTTCAATAGTAGTTGTACCTAGCGATTGTTGTGTGATGGATGTTGAGTGTCCGCCACTAACATTTTGTATGCTAGATAATACCCAACCAATAAGTGTTTGGTCTAGGTTAAATCGAAAGTTCCAAGCATTAGCATCATAAGTTTGTGTAAGATTTACATCAAATACTGGGTGAAGATACCCACCGTCTGTGCCAGTACCACGAGTCATAACTACCTGTGATGTGCCGTGGCCATCAGAATTGTTGATTGTCTCAAGCGTACGGTCCCAATGCTGGACTAGCTCATTGCCAGCTCCATAAGCATATAGTACGAGCGCATTTCGACTGTCATCATCACTGAGTTCAAAACCATAGTACCGTGTGCCGTCAGATGAGTAATGGTTAATGAAGTAACCATACTGATTCATGTACTGCTCAATAACGTTGACGTCGTTATACCAATCGTAGATTCGAAATATCGATTCATTTGAATATGTGTACGCCGTACTGGTCCAATTGCCCTCGCTGTTAACTGTCATTAAACTATACGGATTATCGGCCACGTCCCAGTCTACTTGCACGTAGTCGTTCGACTGCAGCATAAAGACTCCGTGGTTGTAACTGGTATGGCCCCACGTAGTAGCGTGCCGATATGTCATATTTCCGGCATCGAACTCATCGTTGTCCGTCATATACAGCGATGCCGTACCCGCGTCTATGCCAAACGTATGCTTTTTAATATTGTTTCCGGCGCCTAATCCATTTATGCTGTTTGCCCATTCTAACGCAGCTGTAGAATCGGAAAGGTACAGCTTCGATGATGTAAACCCTACAGCGGTCTCTGTGATGCTATCTATGAAATCCGCGCCGCGCACACTCGCTAAAATTGACGGGGTATACGGATTGAATAACAATTGCTGGTATGAATTATCCGCGCTGTACTGCGTAATTAATTCAGTATTGCCGTCCGAATTTACTAAATCCAGTTTCGCAGTCGCTGACACTTCTCCGGAATCTAGGTAGTAAGTCGAAAGTACGATCGTATCGATATCGTATGCATCGAGTTTCTTGAATTCTATTTTGCTGTTATTTAGGATAGACGCGTACTCGGTATCACGAGTCAATGACAGTTTTGCAGCATCAGCCCGTATCTCCGCATTAACACCAGCAAATTCGCCACTGAACACTTCAACTATAGCCACCGTATTGGCGGTGATATCGATATACGACGCTGTGAGATTGTCATTGGCTTGCAAATAGATCTCTTTGTCAAAACCGTCTAAGTTGACAACTACTTCGCCAATGCTGTTGCTAGCGTACAACGTGTGGTAGCCCTGGTACACCGTGTGATGGGCTTCATAGTTACCGACGTAATCGCGCACATCTAATTTGATATACCCCTCGTCATCAGAAACGGTATGGCAATAAAACCTAGAACCGTCAGGTGCCCAATGATTTAGGAAATAGCCGTATGGCTGCATATTTTCCAGCATCAAGAAATCATCTAGATCCGAAGAATAGATGGCGCGATGTAGATCCTGTTCGTACTGTTCGGTAAACGTATAGTACGAATTACCGGGCGCATTTATCTTGGTTCGGACTACGCGATCGTAAGGATCCATCGACGTCTTTACGTATGAATCATTATCTTGGGCAGCCACGTACATGGTCAATGTCATATCGTCTGGGCTGCGCAAATCTACCCAGGCTATCGCGGAATCACCGTCGTACGACGATTGCAGTCGCAATGTGCCTACCCACGGGGCGCTCTGGTTTTGGCCTAACGTGATAGTAGAGCGGTTATTGTTGCCGTCATCGTAAGACTGCCGGTCCAGCATTATAGCTGCCGCACTCAACTCGATAGTTTGCTCAACATTGTTGGATTCATGCGACAAATTTATTTGAGGGCTGAATAGCCCGAGATACCCGGAATTTGCGCCGTCATAGCTGGTTAATTCAATTGCGTAGTCGGTACCTTCAACATAAAGCTCTGCGTAACCGAGTCCGTCTGTCGAAAAAATCTGCTCGTAATACGGACGCACCTGCTGATAGGTGTAGACCCCGGCATCTATGTCCTGTACAAATGAACCGATCTGTCCGTCGTCGTCAGATACAGTATGTCGGTAGTAATTATTGAAATCCGACGAATAATGCTGCAGCGTGTAGCCGTAGTCGTGCACTGCCTCGTCTATAAGCGTAGCCATTGACGCAGTGACGATTCGGCGACGATAGTAATCTACGCCTTGGGTATGGATTGTACTTGTATTGCTATTTCCAGCGCCGTAGTTAAATTTCTCGTCGCTATCTACGTATAGATACGCGTAATCATCCCCCATAGCCGATTCAAAACTAAGCGTAGCTGCCGCGTCGGTCTCAAACGGGCTGCGTACTCGGAATGCGTTGCCGTTATCATCGTCACCGCCCCACGGAACGGATATGTTCCGCCGTGCTTGATATTTTTGGGCTTCCGTCAGATATTGCTGAACTAAGAAGCTTAAACCTGGTTTGTGGAACAGTGGCATATTGCGTGTTTACTAACTAATAGTGACAACAAAAAAGCGCGCCTAGCTTGATTATAACTGGACGCGCTAATAACGCTGGGTGCGAGCTAGTTAGCTAGTAGTTCTTAAGGCACACCTTCGATAATGGCATAGGGAACGTTATCGTCGTCAGCTACCATGTGCAGCGCCCCGCTTGGGCACCAATTAGGCGGGTTCTCCCACATATCACCAGGCAGCAATTCAATGTATTTATGCTGCGAAGCGTTAGCGGTACCGTGAAACGAGGCCCAGATGGTAGCCGTCGTGGAATGATTGATAATCTGAATGGCGATACGATCGGAATTAGCCCCTAACACGTTCTGATCTACCCCGCTGGTTGTCAGCGTCGCGTTGACCCAAGACCCGGTAGATGTTACTAGCGAGGAACCTCCGCCACCACCTCCGCCGCCACCGCCAGCTTCTATCGAAACCTTTAGATTGCCGTGAGAGTCGCACTGCGGTGCAATAGTACCGTGGTTTTGGATTGTCGGCGTCTGCGAATTATATTGCAATTCCATTTAGTAGATCCCGTGGCAGGAGAACAAAATAAGCCGGGTTGCCCCGGCTTATTTATTTTAACACGTTACTTGAACACTCAACTCAGCCAACGGTTATTAACCGTTGAGGATAGGTCGAGAAGTCAAGGTGATTTTGTTGGCTACGATGGCAGCCTTCAATGCGTCAAACTTACGTTGACGAGGAAGTGCGGCCAATGTCTGTACCAAATCACCTGGGATTGAAACTGATTCGCCGGCCGTCAAGGTCATGCCGTGCTTTGGCAAAAACGAATAAGTAATCGTACCACCGGTAGGATTGGTAACAACCGTCATCGTTTTTTGAGCTAAGGTTGTCATGAGATCCTTTCTTTATTATTCGCCAGCTTCAGCTAGCGATAGGTTTAACACGGCGCGAGCGATCGCTGGATTAACTACTACGGGGTTAGCGCTAGCAATTTTCTCACCAGAGATCTCAGCATTAATTTGGCGCAACGCCGCGACGCGATCGGTTGCAACCTTAGTCTGCGAGTTATCGTATTGAGCGCGAAGATTCTGAGCGAGTTTTAGGAACTCGATCGATTCTTCAGCATTTTCAACAACAATACCGGCCGCAGCCAGCTTTTCGAAGAAAACTGGCGAATAGATCTCTGCGTTCAGAGTATCTGCAGCTTCCGCCAGTTTAGTGTGATCAATCGACAAGGTAAACGCTCCTTACTGGTTATGCGAAGTCAGCGCGAGCCAAGCCGCCGGTGTGCCCGATTGCAGCACCAGTAGTTTGGTATGCGAAGAACGAAAGCATGAATGCCTTGTTCTCCATGTACATGGTAACATCTTCGAGAACGAAGTGTTTTCCAATGAACTTTGGATCCGCAAACAAGTACATCGAATCGTCAGGAACAAGCGTGTCCTTGATCGTTGCGAACAACTTGAGGTTGAAAATTTCTTTCTCGGCGAAGCCATTCTTGAAAATGTCTTGTGCCAAGTCACCACCGATTTCGTTACGATCAAACGCTTCGAACTCGAGAATAGTAACGTGGTTAACCAAAGCAACTTCAGCGGAGAGCTTCGAAGGCCCCTTTCGCATGATTGCCTTAGCAGACTTGATCGCGTCGCGGGTGATTCCGCCTGGAATCGTCTTCCACTGAACAACGTTGTTGTTAGCTGGAACCGCTTGATCTGCGCCGACCATGACCGAGTTAACAGCCGAAATAAACTTGGTATCTTCTTCAGTACCGATATCGCGGATCGCTTGGTCGGAGACCAATTGACGGATGTCCATATGCCACGTTCGCAGATAATCCTTATCTGTTTGGAACTGTGGGGTGATGATACGGCTGAAAGCAACCATGTATCGCGGTCCCTTGATCCACATATTACGTGGGGTCGTCGCGAAAGGAATGGTTACGGCTGGACCACTTTCGGCCTGACGGTCGATGATGATCACAGGTCGTGGATCACTAACTTGTCGATCAAGTTGACTGTCGTCTACTTGGATCGGTGGCATAATCTTGCGGAAGAATCCTTCTTCACGCAACTTCGTTCGAGTGTAATCGGTAACGGCATCCGCGGCCTTCTTGTACTGACCGGATTCGATCGTATCAAGAAACGTGCGGTTCATTACACCGATTTGTTCTTGTGTAGCCATGTTTTAAGTTCTTCCTCCGTGAAGCGACCATCGGAGTCCTTCCGACGGGGCCAGTTTTTTGATGAAATTGAAAACAAGAACAACCGCCGGTTATTAGCCGGCGGTTGGTTTTGTGGATTAATCGTTCGATGCCGGCAAGTAAACGGTCCAAAAGTGCAATACACGCACGTTGTACTCGTTTCGCTGTCCGATCTTTGAAACAACGCCGCAGATTGGATCGATATAGGTAGTGCTTCCGCCGCCACCAACTTTGACGTTGGTGAGGACTCCGCCGACTGCCGAATCATCGTCCGCTGGGTGAGCTGTCAAAAGATCGTTTACTGCGTAAGTCTTTGTCGTGTCATATTCGGTGCTGGACAACTCGTAGCCACCAGTTGCAACCAAAGCCATCATCTCACCCGAAGGAAGAATAGGTTGGCTAACAAAGGTGCCTGCCGCGGTCGTTCCGCTTGGAACATTCACGTCAAAAGCTGCGCTACCGGTGAACAAGAACATAGGCATCGTAACGCCCGACTGTCCGGTAACAAATTCGCCACTAGAATTCAAGTGAACAACGCGACCAGCAGGAATGTCGAATTCGACGTCTGCGGATTGCTTAGCCACGAAATTCAAACACGCCCAATCCCACCAACCCTTCAAAGGGTCAAGGAAGTGTTCGAACATTTGCGATGGTGCTGTCATTATCGTTGAGCCTCCGTGCTCGTGTGATTTTCAAGTTAAAAAGGATTAGCCGCGAAGTTTTTCCAAAAATCGCGCGTCTTGTTCCGCCCAGTCGTCAGCACTTGCGTGCTTCGCAACGTCAGCAGGTTTTCCGATGTTAGAAGGCTGGTTAGCTACAAACTGCGCAACCTTCGCCAACAACTTCAATGATTCAGCATGGCTCAAAAGAATGCTGGCTGACTTCTCAGCTTGATCCTTTCGAATAACGCCGGACTGTAGCATTGTTTGAACTGTTGGGCCGATCAACGCCTTTACAGCATCGCTGGCAACCTTCTGTGCTTCCTCAGCAGCAGCCGCCTTTTGCAAGGCAACGTCGCTAAGTTCCAAATGCTCCAACACCTTTTCAGGTGTCGAGAGCTTTGCGAGTGTTTCGTCAGTAATCATGGAGATTTTAAGTCCTTATTTGCAAAGTTCAGACACGTAAGACTTCATCTTTGCGATGTTAGCCTTCGCTCGTTTCGAAAGTTCCGGCTGCGGAGAGCCTGCAAGCTTAGCTAGCAGATTCTTGCGTCGAAATGCTTGGAGATCTTGGCCCAACTTCATTGCGCTTGGGTCCATAGGCATTTCGGCTCCACCAGCTGCGGGAGGCATCCCTGCCTCCGCGCCGGGCATAGCACCTGCCGATGGCATCCCTGCCTCGGGAGGCATCCCTGCCTCAGGTGCCCCGCCGGTGGATCCGGAGTGCTGCAACGCTTCCACCAGTTCTTCTGGTGAAATGCCTAAGTCTTGCAATGCTTTGTCAAGCGCTGCAATGGCTTCTTCTTGACTCATGTCCGATCCGTCGCCGTCACCACCCATACTGGCTGGATCTACGGACTCAGGAGCGATAGCTGCTGGAGATGCTGCACCCTCAACTGGCTTATCTTCGGAAGGCTTGGGTGCTGCGGGGCTACCATGCTCCGCACCTTCTTCAGAAAAAGACTCGGCAGCCATATCCTTGTCGTTAGCCGCCTTGTGCGCCATGCCTTCGAGCAAACCAATTACAAGGTCTGCATCGAGCGTTGCTTCAGCTGCAATCTTTTCGACGTAATCGGAAACCCATGCTTCGGCGCCAGCTGCCTGGAAACCAAGCTTAGCTGCCAACTCGTAACCTTCCTTAAAAGGTTGGTTTTCTGGGTGATCAGCTGCTTCTTTGACTAGTTTATCGATATCAAGAGCTGCTGGTTGTGTGGACGATTGTGCAGACGCAGTCTTAACTGGCTGGCCGTTTGCAACATCAGCCATGATTGCATCAGCAATCTTGGTATGCATGCCGAGCAATTCGCTAAGCGAAGCCGATGCGTACTTGCTGGAAGCTTTCTTGTCGACGCGTGCTGGGTGTGTAGTGCCTGGGTCGTAGGACGTGGTCTTGTAATCACGTTCGACGGCTGGATCCTTCCCAATCTCAGTCTTCTTAATATTTGTTTGATCAGCAGCCGCTTCTTGGTTGTAGGTCACATCGTTGGGGCCTTCCAAGAGTTGTGGCTGTTGTGCCTTGACATCCGCGGCTTGCTCGTTTCCGAACGCACCAACAACTGCAGGCTTGCCGCCGTCATCCAATTTATCAACTGGGTGCGTGGTCTTTCCGACCTCGGCAGCCCGCTTGTATTGCGCAGAGTTTGCAGTCTCTACGCCACTCGACAGTTCGCGCATTGCTTCGAACAAACTTTTCATAGTAAACAAAGTCCTTGGTTAATTGCAGTAGTTTTGTAAAACTGCCAAACGTGTTTCGGCTGGTCCACAGTCCGCGGCGGCCACGAAGGCCAGTTTGTACAACGCATACTCTTTTGCAAGTTTCAACAGATTACCGTTAGTTACCGTAGGGCGGTGATTCCCGACTTTAACTAAGGTATTCTCAATCAATTGTAAACAAGCACGCGTCGCACGTTTTTCGATATCACCTTTATACAAAGAAAAATTTTCTAGTATTGGATGATATTGTACAAAAGAACTATCAACAGTATGCGGAACTACAGGCTGATAGTACGAAGTTTTAAGTAAGCTCGGAAGCTCTGGGTCTTGCAATAATTGTGTGAAAATCCCAGGCAAAACGGCCTTTACTAGTTTAGCGGTTGCAGCAGTTTTCTCGAATGGTTCGTCAGTACATAAGCTGATCAAGCCTTCTACCGGAAGACATACTTTGTTACGCGCCAACGCACCTAAAAACATAGAAAATTTGTTACGTACGCTTCGCGCAGCGCTCATATCTGCTGGAAACAGTTCGCTGCTAAAAGCCATTGAGTAATAGCTGTCGCCTAACTTCTCGCCACTTTCTATTTCTTGTTCATAGTTAGCAAGTGTCTGCGCAACCTTTAATAGCCGTTGTACGTTTGTATCGTAATTCTGTACATCTTCTTCGTATACTAACTCTGGAATAGTAATACCAGCGAGTAACGCAGCTTCAGCCGATTTACTCATAGTGTTATCGCCAGCGGATTTGGTTAGTTGCCCGAGCGCATATGCAATACGATCGGCTGGGCGAAATACGTGCGAAATGTCGAAGAATTTGAGGCCGGGAGCTGGGTTATCAGCATGTAAATGATGTAAATCACCGTTAATGTTTACAAGTGCCCCCATTTTGGTTTGCAAACCGCCGGCTTCGCAATTGCCGCCCTCATGGGTACCACGGCAATACTCAGCTGGAGTTTTAGATTTGTTTCCGCAGTACGAGCACACGTCAAATGGTAAAGTAGCGCCCATAGATACGGCGAGCTCTTTACCAGACGCTAACTTATGCATTTCTTTATCGGCAACTAATCCGCCGTTTCGGCGAGCAGCTGCGTCACTACCATTGAGTGCAACTATCAATTCCACGCGCGGATTTGTCTCGTTAAACGCAGATTTGATAATGCGACCGTAGGACTTTTCCGGATTTTTATTACTGTGGTTCCTGTACAGCCTGGCAAACTTCACGAATGTAGGGTGAGTAGCGCGCAAAGTTTCTGTACGCCAGCCATCACCATTTCGATTAGGCCCGGTGTGTTCTGTAGAACCCATTGCCAACATATGTACAAGCGGCTCATCTGATTTGGCTTGTTTAAGCATATCGTCGATATTGCACAAAATACCTGACGACGCGCGCTTTTCAAACACACTGCGATCGTAGCCAATCAGTCCACGGCTGGAGGCTTTCACCAATTCAAATATTGGTGCGTCAAAATCAAATGAAGCTGGGTCTATAAGTTTAAGCATGTTACTTTTCGGTGGACGGCATGGTTAAATGACTGTACAAACCCTCTGCGCCAGCACCTGCCAAATAGCCAAGCAATGCACGCAACCCTACAGATCCAAGACCCTTACCAGTAGTCAGCTCGGCCTTAGTTGTAGCTTTCGCTACATCTTTTTTAGCTCCGATTGCAGATCTTCGGATATCGTCCATATGCTTAGCATGCTCGACATTACCACCCTGCGCTCGTGGACGCATGGTCACATTTAAACGCTTACCCGTTGGATCCCATATTTTACCGTCGCGCATGGTAGCGGTCTCAAACTTACGGCCTTTAAGCTCTGCGTCGCGTTTCATGGCTTCTCGCGCCGCTACATCTTCTTGGTACTTAAGTTCCGCTTTTTGGATGTTCTCTTTGTGCTTTAACTGCGCTTGGCTGTCGTGTACATCGTTTAACTGCTGAAACAGTTTGTCCTTGCTAGCCATTTGACTGACGTCGTGTTTAGCAGCGGCTGCTTCCAAACGCACTTGTTTCATGTTGTCCGCAGCTTCTCCGCGAATTTTCTTAAGCGCGTCGCTATCATTATTTAAATTTTTAGCGTTATTCATCGCGTTCAGCATATTTTTGTGAAGTTCTGCTTCACGCCGTGCGAAATTAGGGTCGGTCTTTTCTACAACCGATAGCGGATCAGCTGTTGGCGCTGGCCGATTATCGATAACATCTTTAGTGATTACCGGTGCAGTTTTAGCCGCATTAACTGCCGATATATCTGGCACTGGCGCGGTCTCGTCTGCCATAGTACGCAGGCGGTCAGCAAATTCATTGTGGATCACATTACCGTTAGCATCTCGGCGAACAGCATGATTCATAATCTCTTTGCCGTTAACAGCTTCAGCTTGATAGTGCCGTGCGGCTGTAGGTGCAAATGCTACGGCGCCGGCCATTAAGTCTTTATTCACGCTATGCGTTGTAGCGCTGTTAGCAATAGATCCTAATAATGAATCACTGTTGACGCTCAAACCGCGGTCTTCCAAAGCTTTACGGTGTGCATTGTAAGCGGCTATATCTCCAACCGCATGCGCATCTTCAAGCTTCTTTATTAAGGAACTGTCTGTATCTGGCTTAGGTGTGTTCCAGTCTGTGACTAAGTTCTTAACAGCTCCCGCGCCAGCGCCAAGTGTGCCACCAAGGGCCGCCCCGGTTATAGCTCTTTGCAGGTAGTTCTTTTTCTTGCCAGGCTGGAAACCTTCGTAAATAGCTCCCGCGCCAGCACCTAGTCCAGCCCCGATAAGTCCGCCCATGCCGACATCGCCGAGTGCCGACATGCCAATGTCTGCTTGTTTAGCGGCCGCGTATTTCTTAAGTGCGTCAGCGGCAGTTTGCAAATCGACTTTGCTTAGATCCATTACTTGCTGGTCTTTCCGGTTCTAAGTGAGCTGTCCAGGTCTGCGATCTGCTGCTGGTCAAATGTTTCAAGGCCGTCCTGACTCAATTGTCGACGAAGCGCCATACGTGTTGGCAGATCTCGATCAATTGTAGTCGGCGAAATTTGAGCATATTGATTAAAGGCCTGTGCCACGTCATGTGGCGAATAGCCTCGCAAAATCGGGTCGCTAGATAGAATCTTTTGCAGGTTACTCTTTACCGCAATTCGGCGCAGGTTTTGTTCGTGATCAGGTGTACCGATGTCGGCCAACATTTTTTGGCCGGCTGCGGATTCGAAATCAGCTGCACCTTGCCGATGATTTCCGAGCTCGTCGCCGGTGCTGTTCATAATCCGCATCAATTCGTTGATTCCGAGCAAAGATATCGGATTAATACCAGCTGCTACCTTAGTCCGTTCAGGAATCACGCTGTCTGTACGAAACGGTTGTCCGTCCGCTATAAGCTCGGCTATTCCGTTAGCGATATTTGTTACCGTAGATTGCGAATACTGACATTTAGCTGTAGCCGTTTTGACGGCTTCTAGCAATTCAAACACCTGATGTTGTCGATTAATTGGCACAGCCGCATTGGCGTTCTTAGCGTGCCAAAGTCGCGTCGGAGCTTCCGGCTTGACTTTTTCCATAATAAACACGTCGCTAGGACTGCCAAATGCTCGGACGCCGCGCAACACACTTTCGTACGGATCACAATCGTCAGCATCGAAATAAGCAGCTAACTTGTAAAACGCATCAATTTGTTCTTGAGCGTTGTTAGCCGCCTCGGTTTGCCAGTATTGGACTTGTCGGTGGAGATATGCGGCGCGTTTAGCGATGCCGGCTTGGACCAGTTGCGGATCTTTTTCGATACTGGTAGCTTGCGCTGGGAACAAATCTTCGAAATTGATGCAACTGGATGCAGCAGCTTTCTTGGGAAGTAAGGACTCCGGTGCCCAAAAGTAGTCGATTGAAAACGCTGTTTCGTCGACCTTAGGTGCAGCCGTTTTAATCTCGCCTTCCGGAAATATCGCGCTAATTACAGCTGCCGAGTCAGCACTTTCGAAAGAAGCGCTCTTTTCAAATACGTCAGAGCCAGATTCCCTGATAGCATTTGATTTACCGGTATTGTAGGCTCGCGCCACAATTTCAATAGCTCCGCGGGTTAGGGAAGCATCCCGCGCAACCTTTTCCAAAGCCTTTGTCGGATGAAGTCCTTCGCATTCGACAAGACTCGCCGTTTTTTCAACAGCTTGCATCAATTTGTTTTCGGTAGCCGCGTCCAAACGTGCCATTAGTCATTATCCGTACTACAAAGGTTTTACCGTCTAGAGTTGTTCTCTTCTATCAGTTTATCAAAACTAATATCTGGAACAGAGTCATTATCCGGTAGTCCGCCGTATAACGATACTTGCGTTAACTCTGTGATATTCAATTCTACCGCACTTTTATCATAAGTTAGTGCCTTATTATCACTTGTTAATGCATGGCGTCCGATATGTAATTGCATATGTTCAAATACGCTTTGCACGGCCGCCAGCATAGAATCTTGAGATTTACCGCCCGCTTCGGCATCTCGAGCAATAGCTGTAAGCTTGGCAAATAGCTCAAGAACCGGCAATTTGTTCTGTTCTGTGAACTTCAGAGTCTTGGCAGCTATGGATGCTCTAAGACTTGCTGTGTCCATAGTATCGTCTCTTAGTACCGGTACAACGTTATCCGGAGAGTGACAATACACCGGATTTGGGAACATAGACTGCATAGCGTCCAATACATATGGCCCAAGAAATAATGCATACAATTTCCATAGAAAATCGTATTCGCGCATATAAGTGTTTTCGTCGAACGTTGGTTTAATCACGCAGTGCAGTAGATACTGCTTATTTTGTAGATACGGTTTAACATTAAAAAACACCCCTTCATACATATCCACCGTCTCTTTTGGAAGATTCAGCAAATGGGCTATTTCGAGCGAATTGCGCTCAGTAAGTAGATTAGCTTCCAGCGCATAGCGTAAACGATCGGTGTTATCGGAATATAGCTGGTGTGCTCGAAATATATGCGGAAATCGTTCCATCACCGCCCGAAATTCTCCCATGTTGTTAGCACGAGCGTAATAACTGCGGAAGGACGCCGCCTCTTTAATCAACGAAAACCCTGGAAAACCATCTCGACTTCTAGATGCCGCTAAGTCGTTATTATCTTGAATGTTTACAGCTCTCTGCCACCGCCAATCCGGAGCTCGGTTGGCGGAATCCAGATAATGTTCTAATTTCACGGTTTTTAGTAGATGCCAACTGGTGCGAACATTCCGGAGACCACGACAGTGGCAACCCCTTCGCCCCCGGTACCGGGATTGATAGCCAGCCAAAGTTGGTATTCTGGCTGTGTTCGGGAGCCGTCGCAATTAGCATAAGGATACGCACTTCCGGACGCTATGGTAGCGGATCCACCTTGCCCGGTGATCACGCTACCAGTTACCGAATAACCGTGCGGTGCTGACCCTGTGTACGGAACAACGTCATCTGGCGGAGTCAATTCGTATGCTGCATACGCGGCCCCTTCCAGTGTAAACAATTCGATCGACACCTCGGCGTCTGCATCGGTGATATTTGTTACAAGTAGCGAACGAACATCACCGCGGCACGGTACCTTTAACTTGACAACTTGCCAGGTTTCGGCAACCAAATCGTCGAATTGTACAGGTTGTAGCGTCCAGGGGATCTGACTCATAGTTAAGCAGCCGATGTGTTAAGGGAAATGTCTGGAGTGTCGTTTTCAGCGTACGGATCGATTGTCTTGTTCTTCAAGAACAGTATAACTTCCGACAACATTTCGAAACTGTTACGCAAAGCGTCTTCCAATTCTGGCATATCTGACTTGCCGAACCTCGCCGAAAACTTGTCGTAATGCCAATAATATTGGAATAACAGCCGGCCGAGTTTATCCATTGCTTTCATCAGGTCTGGGATGTATTGATCGATGATCATGTCATCCTTAACTGCCTTAAGCAACGACGATAGCATACCGACATCGAATATGTCTTTATCTCCACGATCCGCAGCATTTTGCACGTAGCTCTTAACTGCGTTGCGACCTTCTGTCAAAATGTTGTATCCGGACAAATCCGAGTTGGCACCGGACAATTCTGAAATTGTGCTGCGCTGCTCGCTGGACGGAGCCATACTACCTTGGAAATTCATGAAGTTCGTGCTACGGTCAGTTTGCGGGGTAAAGTCCACGCCAAACGAATGTTGCGCGTTATCGGTCAACATCGGATCAGCTAGTTTGATCCGGAAAGCATAGTTAGCTCTCGGAGCCGCGGTAGCCAACTTGGACAATACATCTTTAGCCGAATCAAATCCTAAGCGGTACTTAAGCACCAAAGTCTTAAGTGCAGCTTGTTTGGAAACCATTTCTTGTCCGTCGATGGCATAACGATTTGCGTCGCGGGTAGCTTTCACCTTGATAGTTCCACGCTGCAATCGTCGTTGCGCGTCGTGAATATCGCCAGGTACAAACGCATCGCTGTCAGGATACGGATCAACTTTAATGAATTTAGCTTGCGCCGGCGCGTATATCGATCCTTCATGTACGTGCAGCTTGGAATCGGCTTTCGAGCCGATATACAGGTACTCTCGAGAATTGTTACTTACAAATCGCTGACCATCCTTGCTTTTTGTAGAGCTGTCGTAGGTATCCCAGGATTCCGAACCTTTGAACGAGATCTCATAAGCAGACGAGCCGTCGGCAGCCTTGCCGAGCGAACGCTCGATAACAAACGGAATGCTAGATACGCCGTCTTTTGTAACGGCAATATACGTACTGTTACGATCTACGCTGTTAGAACCGACAGTGGCCCACCAGTCTGAAAATGCCTTCTGAGCGTCTTTTCCATCGTTAACCACAAACACCGCGTCGCGCTTAAAGACCAAGCGTACGTCGCCGCTTGGATCGAGGATAGCCACCTTTTCAGTAACCGAGTTAGGTCCGATCGGTCGGCTGAGCACAACGCGTTCTACGGTCAAGCCAGTTTTATCCAGAACTTGGTATTTACCGGTAGAGTTTGGATTGCTCAGTTTGATATCCGAACTTTCGTCCAGAACTTTGGCGTGCTCTTCAACTTTACGGTTATCTCGTACCAATATGTTATGAGAGTAGAAATATTCCTTTTCTGGATCCGTTGCGTCGCCAGGCATGCTGTCTACGTCCAAATAGACATCCAATTTGCTTGGTTCGAAGAACAGGTCTGGATTGGAAATATCTGGCAAATCCAACGCCGATGGCTGGGTCTCGTCTTGCTTAGCACGCTTGACAGCTTCCGCCAACTTGTCAAAACCGTACCATTCGGCGAATCGTCCGGCAATCGTCGAATTTGATTCCAGTGTGTCACAAAGCACTTTAAGATCGTCTGAGCTCGCCGACTTCATAAATCGATCGAGATTGAACTTCTCAGATATCAGCCCGCGAAGATCCTCAGCTTCTTTCGCAAATTCAGCTGTCGTGATCGCTGCGTAGCTTGGCAAGAACTCAATAGCGAAGTCTGCTACGTGGCTAGCGATTTTTCCAGGTGTTTGATAGAACTGACTCAAATCCGGTCGACGGATTGACGGATTAATAGACGACGGGTCTCCAGGCTCTCCCAGCGATTGAGGCTTACGGTTCATAATATATTGCAGCCAGCCTTCTTTCAGCGGCGTGAACATATCATTGGACTTAACGTACAGTAGCTCGTTACCTTTCAAGTCGCCGTTTAAGAAAAATACCGGTGCGTATAGCACCTGAGAGCCCACCATGAATCCAAAAACACCGACTGCGCGAGTGTTTTCTTCGTTGGTGTCCAGTAATTGAAAACCCAGCTCATGGTCCATCAGACTAGGAGCAGCATCTTTCAGGTACGCATGAGCCAGGTTTGCGAAGGATTGTTCAAACCCGGTATTACCATTGGTATTTAGGTTGAACGCCAGTTTCTTTTGAAGGGGCATCGTATTTGTTCTGCGGTAAAAATGTGAGATGTACCTTTTTATAGTTTACCGCATCTTAACAATAAAAATGCGGCTTAAACTTAAGGCTTGCACACCTAGCGTGGATCAGTCCCAATCGTCTAACACAGTTTTCGGTTGTGTAAAATCCGGCGGTTTAATCGGCGATTCCTTTGGATTCCAACCTTTTGTTGCTCCAGAGATCCCGAACGTTTTACCATGCGCTAGCGCTGGTATGTAACTGGTACCGGATTCATCAGATTCTCTTGAATTGTGCACGGCGTCTAACAAGCTGGATTTTTGATAAGATCCGAACATATTGGTCATCCAGTCTGGATCTTCTGATACCGACGCCATACCTCGAATCATTTCTGGTTCAAACGGAGGCGGCTCCGAGTGGGCTATTACGCGCTTAACCCCGTACTTCTTCATTTCGGCAATCATCGACGGCTTAATCTTTGTGCCGATTGTGTAATGTAATACCGGTTTTTCTAGATAGTAATTCTTACTAGATTCCGGACTTACGGCTATGTACCCAGCCCTAGGCTCCCACATAGCTTCAAGTGTTTGATACGGATGTACTTCGCCAGGAGAAAAATTACCGTATTCGTCAGTTAGGCGGACGTGGTTTATAGCTCCGCGCGCTAACAACTCGACATTTCGCCGATTATGTTTAGCACCTGCTTCTTGTAGCGCCTTTGAAAATGCCGTAACAAACTGCCGGCGGCCTTCGCCTACACCTTTATGTTTGACAAATTCTGCGGGGCTAGGCAATCCTTCGGACAATACGTCACCAGCTTCAACCATATCACGGAGATTAACCGTAGGTTTCAAGTTGCTGTGCACATGGTGTTCTTGTCCATCCACCATTACAAATGTTCCGCCTTGCGGAGCTGGGCGAATATCCGTCACACGCCCGTCGTTTTGGGCATGCGTTGCGCCACCTGGGAATACTTCCGGAACCTGTATTAAAGCGTTAAACAACGGGAACCCGGTTAGTGCCCCAGCTTGCGCTCCGACAACCCCGCCGGAATTGCTAACTATTAATCCGTTTGCCAACACAAATAAGTGATCCGGGTGATCTACTTCAATATCGTATGTAGGCTGCATTCCTAACGGTACGGAGTAGTCTTGTACACAAATTTCATCACTATCCGCTAGTTTTACAAATAATGGATCTTGCTCCACCCCGGCAGCCAATAATTCATTACCGTACGGTGTAACGACTAATATTTTGTGTTCAGCGGTACTGCATAGCTCGATAGCCGAAGCACCTTTTTGATATTTGAACTGCGAACATTCACGCTCTCCGTTGTCGAATGTGTTAACTACTTTGACTGGCGTGCTCTTTCCAAACATGTCGGCGCCTAACACCTGGTCGCCAACTCGTATGTCTTCTATAGCTTTTACAGACAAATCGGCCATTCGTACTAGAGTTCCACCCATTAAGCAGTGCTTACTGGATATAGACGCTTGCGTCGCGATTTCACCGATTGACTGTGCTCCGGCTAAACCCACAAAGTCGCCTATTGGGGGCAATCCGCCGCGTTCTCGCACGCCGGCGTCATAAGCGTAAACTCCGCCATCTTTTGGGCCGCCCACAATAGGGCTGCGCACCAAGATAGAGTCGTGTCCCTGCGATTTGATATCTTTCAAAATCTTGGGCGTGAGTATTTGGTTTCGTTTGTAGCCAGCTACATCGTGGGCAAGCAACGAACCAGCGTTAAACTTGTTATCCGTGTCTACGGGCATACCGCGCGGATTTTCGGGGTCGTGAGCTTCGCCGTCTGTATCTGTAACAACTAATCGATGGGATATCTGGTTCAATTGTTTGGAGTTGCTAACAATAGCGCCATTAGCCAACACAAACAAATGATCCGGATTATCCACGCAAATGTCGTAAGTTTGTGCTGGTTCTAGCGGTGTGGCCATTTGAAAGGCACAGTTTACTAGCGGCATATCTTCGCCAAGAGGCGCTACGACTAATTCACATTTGGTAGTGCCGGTATTACCAAATAAACCTAACTCAGCCATTTCCCTGCTTGCGTCCGGATACACTCGAACTTTCTTAGATCTTGTCCTAGTACTTTTACGTGCTAATACCTTATGTTCAGCAGTGCCAGTGATCGATATAAATTTGGATCTGGATTTTCCATAACGAAAATCATATCGATTTACTGGTTTTACACCTGTATCGATCAACGCGATTACATGGCTCGGGAAGCAATTACCTTTTAAATCTGCCCCCATAACCATGTCACCGGCAGATATATCACAGATCTTTTTGACAGAAAAATCTGCCATACGCACTAATGTGTCTGCATCTAAACAAAGAAACCCGGCTTTAGAGGTACTTAGCTTCAAATCTACCGTCCCTTTTCGCGCTCCGAATGCGCCAGCCATGTATTCAGCAGGGGTTAACCCCATGGAATAACTTCTAGTAACCGGCAAGGGAATAGGCTGATTTTTATGGTCTGCGTACAACATGTCTGCGCCTAACAGACTGTTTACGTTCATCTTATTACCGCGTACGCCAGTCATTGCTTGTAACGCAATCGGGTTTTTATTTGCTAGCGCTTCTTGATATACTTCTTCCGCCATTTGTTGTTGCGTAGTGCCGGCAAGTGCAATAACTTGCTTATTTCTCTCATCTTCTGAAAGATGCTGCGCATATATTGCTTGAAGTTTAGCATCGAATTCTTTACGAATTCGTTTAGCTGCTTCTGGTTGCTGCAAGTGCGCGATACCGCTTGTGAAGCCACCGGATATGGTAGCGGCATCTCTGCCGATATCCGATATCTTTTTACCTATATCGCGGTATGCATCGGGATGTTGCTCAGCCAATTCCTGGAATAATGCGCTAACGCCTTTGGCGTCTAGCGTCCGCGGCACTCCGCGCATAGACGGCGGTAGTGCCTGATCGATTAATAATTGCCCGACAGTTAATTCTTGCGACATGTAACTATTTTACGTTACAACGGTTGTCGGATTAGGCGCCTTCGGCAGCTATTGCAGCGGCACTAGCTTGCTCTTCCTCTACGGCTACCTTACTTTCTTCCAGCACGTGCACCCACTCTGCTTCGGTACAAACACCTTTTCGCAGCATTATTTGAGAATTGGTAAGCATAAACACGCTAGTCCGCGCAGCCGTGTCGTTCATCACTTCCACAAGCCCGGTAACCGCCTGTTGTAGCTCGGACACCTGAGTCTTTAACACGGCAACTTCCTTGGTAAGTTGCATAATCTCGCTGATTTGATCCAGCATTGCTGATCCTGACATTAGTTGCTCCTGTATCAGGTTATTGGAATTTCAACTGGCTACGAGGTACGTGTGCTACCTCTGTAATAACCGTGGTTGATTGTACACCACAATTCTGCAGTAATGCGGCAAAGTCTGGTTGCCCTAGCGTACTAGTGACATACGTACCAGAATCAAGCTGTACGGCTAACGCGATAGGATTATTGAAATCGTCGTAAATCACTACGCGCGTAGCTGCAAATTTCTGGATATTCGCCAATTTATTATGAGATTCGACAAGCATAGCGTTTCCTGACTAATAAAAAAAAATCCACACTGTGTTTATACAATGTGGATCTCATGCGCGTAATAGTTACTGCTGTGTGCCTTAAGCTGTAACCGGTCTACGCAGCAATAAAGCAAGCGCTTGAGCTGCACTTGCTTTGTCGGAACTACGGATGATATCCGAGATAGAGCTTTGCTTAGCCATTGCTGATGGGTCCGCCATCATGGCCGAAGGATCACCAGCCATAGCCGAAGGATCGGCGCCAGGAGGCATTCCCGCTGCCGCAGGGTCTGCTGGCGGCTGCGGCGGCCCTGGTTGTGGCATAGCGGCTTCCATAGGTGGATTTGATGCGCCAGGCGGCAAGATGATTGCATCGGTTGGCAGCTGAGCGCCAACAGCTTGCATAATCGCCGAAAGTTGTTGCTGTAGGTTGTAAAGCCTGGTATCAAGCTTTGGCAACCAATCTTCTGCCTTTTGTTTTACTGGTGCGGGAGTCGGAGCCGGTTGCTGCGCCATAGCCGGCGCTTGCATCGGATCTGGCATACCGGCTCCAGCTGGAGGCGCAGGCATACCCATGGGCGGAGCTCCACCCATTTGAGATGGATCCATTGGTGGCGCAACTCCACCTTGGGACGGGTCCATAGGTGGTTGTGCCATAGGAGGCGGGCCACCGGGCCCGACAACAGCCGTTTTACTTTGAGCGACAGCGTCACTCCAAATACGGCGTTGCGCCAATTTCATCAATACTTCGTTCATAAATCAATTCGCTGCTTTCTAATACTTACAAAACGCTACAAGTAGCGTCTTTGGTTAGTTCGCAAAGCGATCCCACTCTGCGGGTTCTTTGCGCTAAAACGGCCAAGCCGGCCGCTGCTAGGTTCTTGGCCGCGTTCAAATCCCGGTCAGACGTTTGTCCGCATTGTTCGCAACAAAATACCCTTTTAGACAAAGGCATTTCCTGCTTATGTTGGCAGACATGACAAGTCTTTGAGCTCGGGAACCAACGGTCGACAACAACGAGTTGCGAACCGTAAAGTAAAGTCTTGTATTCGAGCTGCCTTCGAAACTCCGAAAAGTTTGCGTTGGCAATAGATCGGGCTAGACAATGGTTTTTAAGCATTCCTTGAACGTTCAAGTCTTCAATCGCAATTACGCCGTGGTTTTTGGCTAAGCGTGAAGTTAACTTGTGCGTTAGATCTGCTCGAATACAAGATATTCGATAATGTACGTTTGCAAGCTTTTGCTTGGTAACGTTACGTCGGTTGCTGCCGCGTTTTTGACGGGCAAGCTTTCTCTGCAACCTGACTAGTTTCTTTTGCAGCTTGAGCTGCTTTGGCTGAACAATGGTCTCGCAGTTGGACAATGTCGCTAAGGTTTTAAGCCCTAGATCGACACCTACTGTGTCGGTATGACCGTTGGCGACAACGGTTTCGACTTCGTAGCTGTAAGCCAGAAACCAACGATTGGCTCGCTGGTTAATACACACTGATTTGATAACGTGGTCAGCCGGGATGGCTTCTTTGCAACGAATCCAGCCAATAACCGGCAACTTAATCTTCTTGCCAGCTCGTCTGAAAGTAGAATTAGTCAACTCAAATACAGCACGCCTGACACGCTTTTTGAATTTAGGAAACCCAGTACCTTTAACTTTGAAAACGCGTTTACACGCTTTTTCGAGGTTGCGTAACGCTTCTTGCGGCGCACATTTCGAAACATCGTAATACCAAGGGTTTGCTACTTTAACTTCGGCAACAAGTCGTTTGTGCAAGTCCATCGCGGTGGGCACTTTGGTAACAGCATTGCCAGTTCGCTCTTTTTCAACCTTGCGGATTTCCAAGACCTTCTTGATCTCGGCCAAACCCCAGTTCCAAGCGTGCCTAGCTGTACCGGCGTGCCGCCGGAACAGACCAACCTGCTTGTTGTTTGGATCGAGTTCAATACGTCTGGAAATTAACATTGGTTATGAATTGTTACGAATTGGTATGGTATCCGTCAACTGTACATCGCTCCGAAAATTAACCGCCTAAGGCGTCGACCCCTTTGGATACACCGACACCGCCTAAAGCACCTAAGATTGTACCGATTAACTTGGCTTTAGGGTCATTAGTCACCGGTGGCATACGTTTGCTGTTTAACGCAAGGATCTTGCCAATATTTGGAATACTGCTGTGCATACCTTGCGAAGCATACGAGCTGGCAGCAGGATTCTGTACCGGCACGTGTGCGCCAATCCGATTACCTAGCCACCCGAATGTTGCACCGCCAACAATGTCATTACCGTTAATCTGGTTAAGCGGTCGGCGCTCTTTAGCAGCCGGCGCATCAGCAGTCACGTCAGCAGCGAGCTTATAACCGGCCAGACGTCCGAAATCGCGCGCGGAGCTCCATTTAACAACAGGACGAGTTTGAATTGTATCCATAGCTTCCGTTCTTGCTTTCTCTGCGTTTTGATAGCCTTTGTACGCGCCATAACCGGCTCCGCCAACAGCCCCGGCTCCTAACCATTTTAATGTATTACCGGCTCCAGCTTGTATCGGCGTTTTTGCTCTGCTGGCTACATTAGCCAAGTTCTGGAGAATACCAGCGATTGCAGATCGCCCGTGCGTTAGCGAGCTAACCGCAGCGCCTGCCGCCGGTGTGCGCCACGGACCAACGATCTTGGCAGCGGCCCGTAGCATACCCGGCCCAACTACAGGCTTACTCGTAGCGATATTAGGCATCGCCCGATTAGCTAATTGATTGGCTACCGCGGCCGCTCCGCCGGCACCTAATCCTAGTCCAAGATTATCTTTAACACCCTCTGCGATATGCCCAGCTGCGCTGGTGATTGGCTGGGATATTTCGTCCGGGATCTCTCGAGACGACCAAATTAGATTAGACGTTCCGTTTTGTTTGGGCATACGTAGTTAAATCCTAATAGAAGAAAGCGATGTTTTAATTGTACAACCGGTGCTGTGTCGCATTAGTTCTTATCTAATATTTTCACACGCCGACCAAGATCGATTCGACCAGCTTTATATGCTCTGATAGCAGCTTCTGGGCTATCAAAATACATAACCTGATTCTTGTCGTCTCGTGCAGTAGATGCAGCGTACAGTCCAGCCACATAATCTTTGGATGGCAGCTGGTGCACCTTGAATTCGCTGACATTGAACAAATTCTTCGATGGCAACATCTTTTCCATGGCTTCATCTTTAGCGGATTGTGTCGTTAAAGCGTGGATGTTCATCTGATCACCGTCATTGTCTGCGCCCAATCCAGCGTAAACGAACGTAGGTAATTCGATAATTTTGTTTTTAGTCAGCACCGGCTTTGCAGCCATAATGCCATAACGGTGCAAAGTCGGAGCTCGATTGAACAACACAACGCCGTCCTCGAGTTCGTTGTCTAGTGCTTTTTTAGCAACCGGTTGTCTTTGCTCGACAGCTCGCAACGCATCCATCTTACTCATACCGCTACGCACCATTCGACGAACAAGCATCGGCTGGTACATATCCCAGGCTTGCTCTTCTGGTAGCGCTACCTGATCCATATGTAAATCTGGGTTTGGTGCAATTACACCGCGCGTAACGAAGTCAGTAGTACTTCCAAGCAACTTACGCTGGATCATACTAGACTTAGGGCCGCCAGCTCCGAGTACATGCTTTAATATGCCGGCAACGCCGCGCTCTTTATTTTTGGCTTGTAACGGATCGCCTAAACCCGTTACAGCTTGGAACGCTTTGTAAGTCGCCAACATTTCATCGCCATAATCCTTAGGATCTAAATGCTTAGACAGGTTTTTAACTGTCTGGTTAGCGTCCCACAGTTCTTTGTACAAATAGTTAGCGTCGTCTACCAACGGTAGTTTTTTCGAGCCCATTACAGACACAGGTCTGAAAATAGGCGGTATAACCGGCACTTTACTCAACATCCATTCAGACGGATGCATTTGCAAACGTTCAGCAGTCTTTAGATAGCCGATTTTACGAATTGCATCATCGCGCTTGGTCTTTTTACCAGATTTGATTTGCTCACGTACTTGCGCAAGTTCTCGCGTCACATCAATCTTCTTAAGCGCATTGTGAATAGCCTGCGGGCCAGTCTCGCCGTTAATACTATCCTTACTAGCGATAATATTTTCAAACTGCGGTTTAGTTAAACCAAGTACACGCCGAATTGGCTCAGCCATTACAGGATTAGGTAAAGGCGTATGCAAAGACATATAGCTCCATCTCGAGCCGCCTCCGCCGCCTATGGATCCGTGCCCACCAGTTAGATCTTGGCTAAATAAGCCGCCATCCACCGGCGCCATGTCTTTCCAGTTAACCGTCTCAGCATTTTTGAGCTCTCGATTGCCAGCTAACTTATCTATATCGGCATCTGTCAGTGCCATAAGCTGGGTTTTAGGCCCATTCCGCACTGGATTAATCCCGGCTGCTTTCAGCATGTTAACAAACTTGTCGTATACAAACGGGACTTCTGGCGTCTTAGGATCCAGTCCGGACATGTATTCCGACCAGTATTGCGGATTAGCTTGCCCACGCAATAGCCCCGCCTCTCGCAAGACATTCGTAGCGCCCGAAGACATTATCGCATTAACTTCTAACATCCCAAGCCGTTTACTCGAGTCGGATGTTTCAGTCTTACCAGCTGGCGCGCCGGTAGCATCGTAAGACCCCAGTCCGCGACCTTGTAACTTGTCCGCAGCCATATGATGCAATTTCATTACCCAACGATTGCCGGTCACAATGCCCGGTATTTTTCTACCGGTTCTAGGATCGATCACCGTCTCAGTGTCAGAAAGCCCGTGCTTTTTGAGCTCGTCTGCGGCATATTGCGCTAAGTCTGTGTTACCGTCAAAATCCTTGATTTTGTAGGTTTTACCTGTTTTTTCGGTAATTTTACCTAGCGCGTTTTCCACGTACTGCATTGGATTAATACGAGATGTTAAGCCAAGCGGGCTAACTAACATCTCATATGGTTTACCATCAGCGTCATGTATCATCTGTTCGTCCGGAACGATATGACTGATAATGCCTTTGTCCCCATATCTGGGACTAAGTTTATCCCCTACTTGCGTGGGCTTATAAGCTTTAACAACTACGGACATACCTTTAGGCGTATGAATTACGTCGGTAACTTGTCCATCGTAATCGTGATCCCACAGAATCGACTTATCTTGAAACACAGACTTATTGCCGCGAATCATAGATTTCTTATTGCGCTCTTTTTCAGAAACCATAAGCAGCAGCGGATCGCCTGCTTTTACCGTAGTACCGGGTTTAATAGCACCTTTTTCATCAAATTTGCTTAGCGTTTCTTTGTTGTACTTGCCTGGAAAGATACTAATGTAACGCGCGCGGCCTGGCTTATCGGCCTCTGTAAACTCGTGGTCGTGCTTATAAGCATGCTCAGACGTGAACTTCTTAGCAGCCGATTCACTGATAACCACCGCGTCTTCCCAATTACGCCCGTCGTATGGCATATACGCTATACGAAGGTTTTTACCTAACGCTGTAACACCCTGCTTGTCTGTAAAGTTGGAATGTGCCAGCAATTGACCGGGCTGTATAAAATCGCCGGGTTGTACCGCAGCTGTTTGCGTGTACATAGTCTTACGATTAAGCGGGAAATTGTTAGCCAGCTCAATTTTTTTAGTATCGCCGTCGGCGTATTTAACTTCAATATGGTCTGGCGATACAGCCATAACTCGGCCACGCTGGTCAGCTTTCACTGCGCCCATGAACTTAGAATAAGTCTCTTCAAAGCTTTCGCCATCTTTATCTGGATTAGCAGATTGTACGAATGGCGCTTCAGGCTCTTTAAGCGGTAAGGCTTGTTGCATCATTCTAGATGCCATGACTAGTCTTTGACCTTTAACCGCTGACTTGCCTGGAATGAGGTTAGCCATAGGTGACAAGGTGCCTTCCATATGCGGCACTGTGTAATCCACGTCGTCACGTTTTACTACAGTTACACGGCCATTCTTAATGGCTCGAACGTATGGAGTATCCGACTCCATTTCACCTGGAAATGCTAAAACAGAATCGGCAATCGCAATAGGCTTACGATAAACAGGATTACCTGCTCTATCAATAACCTTGGTATACAGCGTATTATTAGGCCCTTTTCGAACAGAATTAGCTAGACGTAAATCGACGCCTGCGCGCGAACTTTCTGCAGTACGCAATATGTCGATAAATCCGAATTGTGAGGGATGGAGCGCACGGCTCTCTTCAGGAACCGAATCCCCGCTTGTAATACCACCTTCACCCATACGCGAAACCCGGTTCTGCTGATCCAGCACTTCACCGAGGTTAACTTCCTCCAACACTTGACCTAACCCGGATGTCAGTAGTGCACTTTTAACGTCATCATCGAAAGCACCGCTTAAACCAGAACCTAGCTCGCCTTTAGCTGACGCTTTCCACAGCAACTTATTCATAGTGCCGCGTGATTTGGACAAGCGCTCCGCCAATAAGTCTTCCGGACCGTGCAATGTTTGAAACGGCATTGCATCGCGATCGTCCGTTTCTTGTTCATTACGGCTAATAGCCAATAGTTTTTTGGTTGTAGCCAGTATCGCATCCGACGTCATATTGGTGTACGGATGTCCCAATGTACGCGCGGATACTTCTGGATCCAGCTCCATACGGTGAAAAGCATCGACTACCTGCTCTGATGGCGACTTGTCAGGATCAACCTTGTGTACCAGCTTCTTGTGCAGCTTAGTAATGACTTGCGCATCGTCTTTGCGCATATTAGCGGCTGCTAGCTCGTTACCCCAAGCATCGCGCAACTGCGCGTCGTTAACACCCATAGCCCTAAGTAACGTAACAACTGGCATTTCGGATTGTTGCATGCCTAGCTTGAATACGCCGGTCTTAGGATCTAGAAATAGCTTGTGCCCAGGCCCTTTTGTTACGTTAGCGTGTGCTTCTATTTCACCGTTAGCCTTTTTACGTGTGTAAATGCCTGGGCGTAGCCGCAGTTGGCTTACTAGTGAATACTCGTTGGCATTATTAATGAACGTACCGCGGTCAGTCAAATGCGGAATACGTGCCAAAGTCGTTGTTTTGCTTCCGAGAGTGTTTCCAGCTGCATCTTCTAGTACCCATGTACCGCGAAGTCTTCGGCCAATAGATCCGCCGGACAATAGCGCTTGTTTTTGTTTAGTTAGATCAAAATGGTCTGGATCCGCGTAATGTACGTCGGTGACAGATAACTTGTACCGATTATTTTGCACAGGCTGGATCGCTTGCGCGGCAGCTAGAGTTTTGTCATATATAGCGGCACGCAATTGCTGCGGATGCGCAAACTCGCGTAAGTCTTTCTCGGTAATTTCCGGAGATATAGCTGGAATATCCGGTGCTTGCGACTCTAATCCGTCGTAACCGTCTAATGCAGACGGTTGATTATTATTCGGAGAAGTCCCCAAATGCAGATCCATCGGATTGGTCATTTTCTTCCGTATCTGGTTCGTCTTTAACGAATGGGCAGGTTACTTTAAAACGCGAGGAGCAATCCTTACATTCTACGATAGTTGGGATCTTCAAAAATTCTCCACTACCTAACTGCTCAGCTATATCGATTCCCAGATCTTCCAACACTTCTTGCATGTCTTCCGCCGACATTTCAACATGAATAGCATGCTGATACTGATTTTTACCGCATTCTTGACAAATCCAGTAGAACGCTGGCAGCAACTCGACCGATTCGAGATCTTGATCGGAATCCGATTTATCCATTTTTATCCCAGCGATTCTAATACGTGAGTACTCGGGTCTACAGGAACAGTGTACCCGAACGGAATGGCGGAGTACGGGGTTGCTTCCCGCTGAGCCTGGCGTTGTTGCAAAATCTTCTTTTTAAGCTGCTCCGGACTCTTCTTGGCAGTCATATAGCGACCGGCTACATATCCGCCAGCGCCGCCTGCCGCTGTTAAAGCAAGCATGGTGCCTAAATACGATCGCCAAGCTTCTTCTTTAGGTGTGCCGGTAATAGTAGAAACTAGCGGGCCGTATGTATTGGCGTACAACGAATTTGCCATAGATGCCAGATCCGCGCGCTTTTCGTACAAACTGTCAACGGAATGCTTCTGCAGCAACATAGACTCGTATTCTTCTTGCAAGGCCTTTTCGTATTTTCGCTTAGCTTCAGCAAGTTGCGCATCGCGCTGCCGAGATTTAATACCTTTGATTAATTTGTGAGCTCCGTACATTCCTAATCCAACGCCGCCCATAGCTGCGCCAGTTGCCAACGTAGGACCATATAGTCCGGAATACACACCTGCGTTATCTTCGCCTGGCGTAATAGCTGCACCTATACGATCTTTTAGATCGCTAAGTCCTGCCAATCCAGAATTGACTGCGGATCCAACACTTTCTGCGCCGCTTTGTATATAAGGCAATGCCTTGCTAGCCGCATTTCCAATAGCCACGCCAGCCAAAGATCCTAATCCAGCTAATTTTGGTAACTCGTGCTTGAGTTTCACTCGTTTCTTGGGATCCGGCTGCACATCGCCAATGGTTACGTAGCTATCTGCTGGATCTGGAATATCCAAGCTGTTGGCAGTTTCGAATAACTTAGGAATCTGTGGTAACGCCGTTGCGCCAGCACCTATTCCGGCGGCTAATGCGCTAACACGCAATAATGCGTTAAATCGATCCTTTCGAAACTGCTCCATTGCTTCGGGAGATCGAACGACATTAAGTGCCAGCTTGTTTTGCATGTTAGTTACCGACGCGGAATTTTGTAACGAATTGCCCACTCGAGCCAGATTGTCGGGTGTGTCCGGCCTTCCGGCCATCTTTGTTGTTTATCAATCTTGGCATACCAACCATTGTAAATCTTATCCATTACATCGTTATAGGCTGCCATGTCTTCCGGCACAGATAAATCAAACAACCGACTTTGAAATTCGTGCTGTAAGACTAAAGAATCTAATTCTTGCTGAGTTAATGCTTGCCCATCGGAACACAGCACCGGAATTCGTTCGGTATTAGCAAACCATTGAAATTTATGGTTTGGATTACGTTTGTTGGTCGACTCGTACCGGAATTTAGTGTCTACCGATTTCGGTGCTAAAGTACCGGGTACTGGCGGCAGCTCTCTCATCCATTAAAACCTTGTGCAAACTGGACTTCTCGGTCAGCCGAATTACGTCTGGCCTTCTCGTCGAGTATATGCCGGCGATGCAACAAGTATGCTTGGATCAACTCTTGTTTTTGAATATCTTCTGGATCTAGCGCCTGAGCCGTAAGCGCACGTTGATGTAAATGGCCAGCTCCTACACCTAGCGCAGTTGCTCCAGCTGCAGCAAGCAATGGCCATTTAATCGGCAAAGTCATCACGTTAGCGCCGACGTTAGCTGCGCCGCTAATTAAATCAGATGACGCGGAGCCGCTCTTTACTACGTTAGCCGCAGGTGCTGCTTGCATTGCTGCTCGCACTTTAAGTTGGTTGTTGTACCATTGTTCCCACTCTGGCGGCATAGTACTAAGAAAATTGTGTAGGCTATTCGACTTACCTTGATACGGCCCGTCTAATCCGAGTGCACGAGGCTGTCGCTGAGGTGCGGCCATTGCTTGCGGTGCTACTGGTTGCGGTTGCGGTTGCGGTGCAGCTGGTTGAGCAGCGCTAGGCGTTACATACTTAGCCTGAGCAGCTCTAGGCAGGAAATGCTTGCCGGCATCCAATAATGCAGTACCTGCTGACCTCAAACCTAGTGGATTAGTCAGCACTGATGCAGCAGTATTGCCTAACGCAGCCATATTGTGGCCAATATTAAGCGTATCAGGGTGCATCAGTGTCTGCGCTGCGGATCGCAATCCAAGCGGATTGGTCATTACAGACGCAGCCGCGTTTCCAAGAGAAGCCATGTTGTGGCCTAAGTTCAACGGATCCATCAAGCCGCTCAGTTTCATAGCTCCCATACCGCCAGCATTCCGTTGTTTAGCGGCTTCGCCCATGCTTTTCGGCGATGGAATAATGTTAGGCTGCGGAGCTGGCTTAATTGGCGATGGAGTAGTCGGCGCAGGGGTGGTAGCCGGTTTAGCCGTCGCTGGCGTAGGCTGGATGCCATAGTTGTAACCAGCAGCGTCTTTGAAATTCTTACCGTACTGGTTTACGTTTTTAACACCCTCGTTCCACATATTAGCGGCCTGATCAGCTGGGCCGGCTATCGGCGCCACATAGCTGTTATAAGCAGCGTCTCTGAAATTATTACCGTACTGGTTTGCAGTATCGTAAGCTTTCCGGCCGGCGTGCCACACATCTCGAGCCTTATCTATCCCGTAATCGTATGTGTCAGCTAACCAATCAATCGGATTCCAAGATGCTTGTTTGGTACGCAACTCAATCTGTGCAGCGTTTAGCCCTTCTTCTGCGCAACGTACCAAAAATCCGAATTTGAACTGCTCTTCTGGAGTCATAGTTTTTCCTGGAATTGTATGTTTGAGATATTGTTATTGTAATGAATATAGGCATAAAAAAACTACGGGCCCCAGTGCGAGGAAATGTAGCACCGGAACCCGTAGTCATAAGTTGCAGCACAAGTGTCACAAAGTTACTGCAACTCGTATATTGCTACTACACCACCATAATAACAACTACGTCGGCTGGGTAGTTGGCGTACTTTTGGTGAAATTGGAAGGTAAGTGCAGAAATTTGGGTAAAACTTCTGAGCCTACAGCCTTTTTAGCACCTAACACTGTTGTAGCAATCCCGTCACCTTTTGTGCCAGCCAGCTTTCCGATATCCGGGCAGCTTTGCATACTGACATAAGGCTTTCCGCGGTGTTTCGCCCAGTACGCTTGGACAACAGGATCGCTTGGATCTCCCATGTCTCGCGCTTCGGCGACAGCTTCATACCCGCCGCGTGCTTGCATATGGTATTTCTTGCGTTCCTTGCCTAACCAACTAGTCATTTCGGAATAGTTTCGGTTGCGATAGCCTTTAGTCACGGCTTTGATTCGCGTGGTGAATTCCTTAGGCGTAAGCACGATACAATCGCCTTCTTCGACGTAAACACCATTCTCGGTACGAGATGGGCGCTCGTCGACAATGCAAATCAACCCTTCGCACGCAAAAAACCGTTGCTGTTTGAAATACCGTGACGGTCCTTTACGAGCATCAGCAAAATACTTTTCTTCGTGCCTCATGTTTAACCCTTGTTCAGTTCAGTTTGAATCTGTTGTAGCGCGGCCAAAATACCGGCTACGACTGGATTGCCAGCTACGCTGGATTGCAACGCAGCTAACGTAAACGCAATAATCGATTTGCCGATCACAGGTCCGTAGAACTGGATCTTCTTCTTAATGGTTTCTACGATTGCCAACGCCTTAGCCGGAATCGAACCTGCGGCAACAACACCCTGCGGGGCAGAATCAGCCATGCCGCTACGCCAAGACGTTAAATCGTCGTCAGTTACTGGCTGCGGCGCGACTTCAGCTTGCTTTGCTGCGTCTAGCGCTTCTGCACATACTTGGCTAATCGGTGGGCCATCGTGGGCTGCTGCTACAACTTCTGGCGAATATTCATCACTGTTGGTAACAATGTGATCTTCTACCGGTCGAAGCATTTCCGTGAGCTTGGCAAAGAATTCATCTAACGATACCGGCGGTCCGCCGACATTGTTAGTTTGCTCAGCATTAACCGTTTGCCCTTGGTTTAGCTGGACGTTTCCACCAGAAATGTTGTTGTTGAAATTAAAACTAGCTGCGTCGCTCCCCATTCACGTTTGCTCCTTGATTTAGTTGACTGTTGTCGCCAGACGAATTCGTGTTGTATATCACGGTATCTGGTCGTTGGGTTTTCCCAACCAATTCTAACAACTGTAACTCGAGCTGGTGACGCGCGTCGGTAACTTTATCAGATAATTTATCTAATTGAGCATCTAATATATTGACGCGAGTATGTAAATCTTCAAACCGCTGTTGTAGCAAAGCAGCGGTTTTATCCACATTAAACAGGTCTTCTTTAAGCAGCTGAACTGTCTTGTGAAGCTCCAGCAATAGTTGCGTCTGTAAAGCCATTGATAGTATTCATGCTAGTGGCGTAGGGCGTATCAGCTTTAATTATATCTGTACCAATGGCCACGCCGATGTTTCCAAATGATGTGGTTATCCGCAATGCCAGAAAATCTATGGCAGATTTAATGCCTGTAGCGCTGGTAATTGTGCAACTAACTACTTCATGCTCTTCTGTGGAAAGCGCTGCCCACACCGCCGGCATGCATTCACTGTCAAGATACGGAATATTCGTAAGTGGTTGATTTTCGACGGAAGCAACCGGAGCTCCGAACTTCTCAGCCAGCTGCCGGGAGCAGATCCAAATGATGTTTGAATTGGGTTTGGTAATCAATAGGTTTAATGGCAAACTGCGCAGAATAGCGGTTAAAGCTACTAAATCCTGGATATTTTGTGCTTGGACTGCAAAACAATCGTGTGAAAGCGTGGCTCTGCGCGCGGCTGCGTCTAAACTTGCAGCATACTTTTCGATATTAGATAGCACAGCAGCAGTACCGCCAGCCATAACCGAGTAGCCATTTTCAGTGGTTGAAAACAATTTAGCGCCAGCGTTGCGTACCCAATCATAGCCGGCTTTGATTGTCATAACCAGCGCCTCTCTTACGGTTGAAAAATTAGTTGGATATTGGTGGCGTAGCATTTAAATTGACGAAGTCCTTAAGTTGGCTTTCAGACATCATGGCATTAAAACGCCGGACTGCCCTGGCAGATTTACCACTAGGCATTACTTCCACCATTATAGTGGTTGGAATGATCTTGACGCCCCACTGTTGAGTAAGTGTCAGTTCCTTCGCAGTGTCGATATTGAAGTAGGTTATACCTTGTTTCTTCAATAAGCCTGCGATATCAGCTGCTTCCCAGTTGGCCGCTTGCGCTCGACACGCCGGACAGAATGCACCAGAAAATACGTATACGTTGTATTCTGGCGCAGGTGTCAGCCAAGTATTAGCGCTATCGGACAGTACCATCGCAGACGGTACACATCCGATTACAAACACAGCAGCGGCTATCCAAGCAAATCGATTTATCCATGTAGTTGCGAACATTTAGAGCATCCTGGCGCTGGCGACGAAAAGAAATATGATTCAATAATCATTTTAATCAACATGTACGCCAGCTGAAAACCGATGTACAGCAACACCGAGCCGTACTTCTCTTCGCGGTAGATTTGCACCGCTCGGTCAACAAACGGATCTCGGTTGTCTGCAACCGCTCCAACCGAGTCCTTTAAATTAAGCAATCGCTGCTCATTTTCCTGGCACCATCGGAACACATCACGGCATATGCGCCCGTTACCGGCGGTACGCCGAATTCCTCGCTGCGTGATGGCAGCTTCAAAAAAAGCGTCTGGTGTCCGGTCCGAAACACGTAATGGCATGATGTTACATCCTAGTGAGGTAAAGCATTGAGATCCGCGAGAAGTGTGGCTTTGTCAAATCCCTCGAGAGATTTGCCGTTGGTGAGCATTTCTTCCGACACGTACACAATCGACTGATCGCAGTACTTTTGTAGGAATTTCATGGTCATCGGTTGAATTCGTCCCCATGTAACACATGAAAACATGTTGTTACGCTTGGCTACCAATGGAATGTAATGTCCGCCGAGTATTGACGAACGCTTAGCTACATCCCACGGTTTGCCTACATTGAATTGAGTAATCGCACTGCTAGGCACTTCGATACCTAGTCCGACTGCGCCAAACAGGTACAGCGCTACGGCGTGTTCGACTGGATCACCGGGAGTGATGCCTAAATAAGCAGCAACCTTATGTCGTTTGCCGCCGCCATCCAGTACGCCAACCTTTCGGCGATAGCTGGCAGCTTCAAGCATGTCCGTGCCCTGATCAGAAGCAGGATTACGAGGATTAAAGCCGGTAACGGCCGAATAATCCGACAATACACCAGCGTCGGTAAACATAACAGTTTTACGGGCCATAGCGTTCCAAAGCATAGTTTCATGGGCCGCGCCAGCCCAGACGCAGCAATTTCCTGAAATTAGCGGGTAACCGTTACGGCGGGTAATCAACGTAGAATTCGGCACAGTTGCACAGAATATATCTCCGTTATAGTAGTCGTCGCGAATGCAAGGATTACGCGTGGTCTGGCAAATAGCCAGATGCTCGCGTTTTCGTTGATACAGCGTATGCTCTGGGGAGCGACTGTGCACCATAGTACCATCTTGTTTACGGGCATGGGACTCTCGTAAAGGTCGTTCACGTGTAGCGCCAGACTCGCCGGTTTTTAATAGCAACTCTTGCAAGTCGTCTATCATTTGTTTACTTGTGGATGAGTAAGCCCGAGTATCGCCAATCGTGTGCTGATCTCCGTAAAAATCTAAGAACCTGTGTATTTGGGATTGGCTGGCCACTTTGACCAGATCAGGCACCTTCTTAAACGCACTTCTGTACGTCGGAGATGTAAACAGATTCGCCCGTAACCAATCAGCTAATGCTGGATCGGTAAATTCCCATACTCCGCGACGGACAGTTTCTTTGATGCCTAGTCTAAATGCTAAGGCGGCTACCATTTCGCGACGGTCGTCTCTAAAACAGCAGAACGATATTCTTCGCCAAGTTGTCTCAGACCCGCCTACCCAACCATCAGACGCAATTAATGACAATAGCGCTATAAAATCGTCGCCACTCCATTTTCTAGCGCCAATCTCTAACTCTACCAGCCCGGTACCAATAAATCCATTCGTGCAGCCCGGAATACGTACACGCTTACTCATACTGTCAATTGTTTTAAATTGAGGTTGTCCCCAATAAGCGGAATTAGGCGTATACGGCTTAGGAACGTGGTATTGCTGGTGATACATGCGATGTTCAGGTGTCAACGCAAAATCCATAGCGGCATGGTCAGCGTAAAACATTTTTCCCGAATATGGAGCACGCTTGATTGCTAACGGAGCTTGGTATTCCAGCATTCCGGTGGCCGTATTCATTGTGCCGAGCAGTGCTTTACCATCGTATTCAGGCCACTTTTGCCAGCCTGCGTCGGTTAATACCTCAGTTTGATCGTCATGACAACCATACTGATCGTTCGCGAGCATACCCCACGAATTGATCAGATTTTCATGGCCAAATTCCGCCGGCGGCGTTGGCAACGTAGCCTTGTTAAGGTAGTTGCTTAGTTGAAATAGTCTCGGATCGTGTCGAGCTGGTTTCTTGCCGAATTTGAATAACATGTGCAGACCTTACTTGGAAGTGACGATGTCAGTTAGCGCGGGAATACCCTGGAACGTACGAATTTGACGGTTTTCTAGTACTTGCAGCTTGGTAGGCTGGTTGGTGTAGACTTCGGAATACTTCCAACCTTGCGGTAATTTGGAAGCAATCGTATTTCTGAACTTGTGCATATCTGCCGAATCATAAATCAGATATGCCGTAACTACGCCATACGAATCTGTCGTCGGCGGTAATGGCTTGGTGGCGGGCTCAGGTTTCACAGCAACGGTCATGTCGGCCAGTTTCTTTTCAAGGGATGTGATTTTCTCGGCTAATTCGATGTACTTGTCTACAAGCTTGGTTATTTGCTCTTGGGTATCGTTCATAGCGGCAGCTTCGACTTCCATAAACGGCTTTTTAGCGCTTACAGCTTCGCTTACTTTCTTTTCAACTTCGGCAAATATCTTGTCGTAATCAATTGGTTCCGGCAACGGACAAGCCGCAGGTGCAGCTGGTCCGATTAAATGCTTGGATACGTTATGGCTAGTATCCTGTTTAACGGCAGGCTCGGCAATCTCGCCCAGTGAACTATTCCCAATATCTTCTTCCAATGGAGGCGGAAGCTCGATATTTGAAGATTCGGTGGCCTTGCTTGGTTTCTTGCCAGTACCTTTGCATACTGGGCAAGTAACCATTGTACGCCCGTCGCCTACCTTTCCAACGCCGTCACAGTTCGGACATACATCCGAAACAGGTGTATGCGGCACAATTGCAGACGGCGCAGCAGCTTCCAATGCAATAATTACTGCCGCGTCAGCCTTAACAATTTGTTTGTAATTGGACTTAGTGTTAGGCGAGGCCCCAGGATGGCAGCCCACCATCAAACTAACAACCAAAACAACCCACGTGATTTTATTTACCATGTGCTAAATCCCTTTGCAAAATCAATGTTTCGTTTTACGAAGCCTTGTACGCCGGAATACGTCCAGCAATCTCCAGACTGTAAAATTCGTGCTATGTCGGCTTCCGTTGCCCACCAGCTAGTAGCAGATACCGGATTCCACGGATCACTTGTAGGATCGGTTTGATACGGGAAGTCTGCGTGCGGCAACAGCAGACCGCTTGATTCGCTGCCGACAGCGCTAACCTCTGGCTTCCAAATGTCCGAGATGGACTCGAGAATTCCAGGATCCGGTCCCGAACATACGTCGCCCCAGGATTGACAAATACGGAATTGAGGATGTCCGCTGACCCAGCGTAATCCCCATAGACACATTAAATGCCCCCAAGAATTTGTCCATCGGCATACACCAGTTGAATCACGGCGCATATCGCCGAATCCGGCGTTGGACGCAATAGTTACCGGGTAACCATTAGACAACGCTGCAATAGCCTCTGGAATCGTAGTAACCTGTGCAATGTGGCTACATGGGAACTTCTTGGCGATGTTATCCAGTGCACCCTTGTCATTGCGGCCGCCGCAACCGAAGTTACCCCAGTCTTTGGCTTTGTCACCGCTGTACTTGGTAAGGTTGTGGTCAGGGTTTCCGGTGTCTTTGGAATAATCCAACCGAAGAATAACTCCCCACTTGTTTACCCATTTAGCTGCGTAAGCACCGACAGCCCCATCTTCATAACCACCTTGTCGACCAGTTACTTCAACACGAGCTCCGCCGTAGATAGCTTCTGTGGCCGCTTCTTCAATGAATTGCCCTTCGCCAATGACGTCTTGTAGGGCCATTAACAAGGTCATTGCGATTTCACAGCCCCACGAAACACAATTCGAGATAACCACTCCCTCAGCTAAAAACGAGTGATCTTCGGCTACTTCCAAGCAATAAACTTGGTCGTGAAGTGTGTAATACCGAATAGCTGTAATTGCTGATGGCGCTCCGATAGGCGCTTCTTCTGCCACAGCTACATTTGTTGCCGCAGGCGCAGGCTGCGTTTCTGGCTGCCTAGGTTGCCAAAATGTAACAGTTCCGTCTTTATGAGCGATTGGCGGGTAGTCTCCGAACGGGTAAATAGTTTGCAATTGGTCTTTACGTATTGAGATAGAATACGCTTCTTTGTGCCCCGGCTTTGCTGGAATAACGCTGCAAGAGATAGCCATACCACAACTGTGGAATAGTCTGCGCATATCTTCAAACAGCGCACGACTGGATGTAGAACCGCAACCCTTTTCTTTCAAACTGACATGTCCATCTCCGTCAAACCAACCGCGTAACAGTGACTTTCGCAACTCCAACGGCAAATTGTGCAGCAAAGGCTTCAAAGCCTTGACATAAACATTGCCAGAAACCATTTCTGAAAAGAAATTCGGTACTATTTTACCGCAAACTCGTACATACAATACACTCGGCTTGGACGGCACGTGTACCACTTCGGCATCAATACCGAAGATTTCCGTGATATAGCGCGCAGCTTTGCAGGCATCACGCATACGGTGCCTACCCAGGTTGAACGTTATGCGGCGCGGATGCCCGGACGCACTCTTATCCAAAGATCCTTCAGCGGCGTACAACCCGATAAGCCAAGCAAGCCGCTCGTCCATTTGTACGAATCGATTGCACTCAGTGCCAGCCCCTTTGTCCCGGACTCGGCCTGGTGTAACCGGTACGAATCGGCGTGGTTCTTGTAATCCAGCTACCTTGACGTTGTTAGGTGTTTCGTCTGTAATCGGATCCTGGCAGAAATCCGCCATGTCAAACGTAGGTGCTACAGTGTGAGATTCGTCTACGCCGACACCGAACAGTAACGTGTGTTTTGTGGTCATCTCGCCGGCGGGTATCCACAAGTATTCGCCTTCTGGCGTAATACAAGGCAGCAAGTGATCAACTGTAAGATGCAATGGCCGCAAACTTCCGCGTAATTGCAGCTCGACCATGTTATAGTCGGCGACAGGCTTATGTACAATGTTTGTAACGGCTCGAGCATTACCATTACCGGAGATGACTTCTTCACCAATCTTAATGGTTTCAATGGCTTTGAGTGTGCCGTCCTTAAGGGCAATTAATGCCCCCTTCCGCGAACAATCACCGATTTTTTGTGCCTTCCTACGCCACGTAGGCTTAACCTTTAGCAACGGGCGCCAAAGGAACACGTCCTTCTGTTCAGCGCCAATAAGGTTGCTTGCTACGCGTCGGAGCTCTCCGTGTTCGGCAACAGTTTCTTGAATTGCTGGTTTGTTCTCTACCCAGCCTGTTAGGTTTCTTACGTCAAACGTCATGTTTGGCCTCGATTAAATTGCGTTAGCTAAAAAGTTTCGGATGCTTGAGTGGCTATACCGTTGGCGATTAGTGTTCCTTCGCCGCTTAGTGCAACCATGTAAAATTTTTCGTTGGTGAGCTCGTGGGCAGTTATGTCCACAACCGGGCATAACAATCCAAATGCGCATGCTTTCACAGTTACCGCTGGCATCTTGATATCGGAACCAGGTGTAATGGGCTGAAGGTAGTCATCAAAAAACTTGGTGCGATTTGCGGCAATCCAAGGAAGTAGCACATGATTACCTTCGCTAAGCTCGCCTGCAGGCGTCCAATTAACGAAGTACTGTTCCAAGTGGTTGTCGTGTAATACATTTGGATAGTGCGCAAATCGTTGAAAAGTGTTGGTTCTTAGTTTTTGGTACGGTCCCAACACCTTAACGCTCAGGATAGTACCGCTTGTACGAACTGTTTTGGTCGATAATACCAACGTTTTTTGGGCTGTATGGCTCAAAATAGAGTCACCAGGTCGTAAACGCTGTACTGGCATCATCGCTCCGTCACACATAGTCACTAACGTACCTGATGCAAAATACGTTAGTGATTTTCTTGTAAGATCCATTACCGCAATCCTTTGCGGGTAAACGAACACTACTTGGAGGCTTTTTGGAAAACCTCCGACAAAAGGCGCCACTTCTTGACAATATCAGCACGGTCCTCGGCTGATAGCTTTCCGACTTTGGCTGGCATGTCTTGCGACACGGTATCAGTCAAAAACTTGCCTAGCGCCGGGTTACTTGCACCCGGTATTCGAGCAAACCGGCCGATATCGGCATGGAACACTTCGAGGACTTGTTCTTTCATGGTAAGCCGTGGAGCAGCTTCTTTACCGTCAATCTCCAAAACATCGGCAATTCGTGCAGACAAGTCGCTGTAGAACGCTGCCGCTTCTTTGTCTCCGTTAAGCGCTGCCTTAGCTGCACTAGTCAAATCAGCAGTATCATCCGCTGGTACAACCGGAACGTTTGGCGGTAACGGTTTCTTATCGGTTTTTTGATGTGTGTAGCTGGTGTAAACCAACCAAACAAGCACACCAATCAAACCGATAATCACCAAATTTTGCCATTGAATCTGCATCGTCTGCGCTTTAGGCACATCGGTAACAGCGTTAGCTGCATCCGACAACTCGTCAGCCGTCAACGGAGCTGGATCAACAACTGGCGCTGGATCAACAACAGGATCTGCCGAAACCTCGACTACCGGATCTGCTTCGACTTTCATAACCGTCGGCGATTTCTTACTAACTGTTACTCGTTTCTTGTACGACCGTTTCACATTAAGCTCCCTTGTAAAGTAACTTGCCGATTATTCGGCGAAGAAGTGTCCAAATTGCGAAGGTAGAGAAAGTACCTAGCGCAACAAAAAATTGTACTGCGGATTTCCCAGCATCTGTGGCCAACAGCCAAAACTGTGTACTGGTCGGATCTGGCTCTGCGCCAAACAACAAATGCCCGCCAACGGCGTGCAACAAGAATCCGGCAATATTAGCTAGAAACATCGCCGTAATCATGCCAATAATCAAATGAAAGTACTTGGCTATCGTTTCCATGATCGTTTAACTGCCTCCCAAAAAGATTTAAGCAGCGGCAAGGCAATTCTGTGCCAAACTATTGCCGCGTAACTGCGCACTACAGCCCACGCTATTTTAGCTGAAAGCTCGTCCGCGTCGGGAGCGTTTACCGATTTAATAAATATGGATCGCAATTTATCGAATAAGGTCTTCATACCGTTATTATAGGACTGACTCAAACGAAAAACGGCTAGTCCGGTAATGGACTAGCCGCAAAATATTTATTTAGCTATCAATAATTCTGGGAATAACTACACGCCGTCAGGCGGACCGTCCCCGGAATATTCATCCCAATCTTCATCTTCGTCATCCGGATCCGAGTAATCTGCGCTATCACACAAGTCGGCATCCAAATCGGTAGGAATGTATTCGCTCATAACCAAAGCGCTGGTCATACCGAAAGTTTCGGGGTTTACTACCGGCGGAACTGGTTTTGCCTGTTCTTGTGCTTTCATCTCCTGTAAACATTCGCCAATCTCGTCTTGCAACAACTCTTTGTAATTACCCTGCTGTACCGCAAAATACATAAGCAATACATCAAGCGCGGCATCCTCGAGTTTCTGTTCTTTTTCGGATAACCGTATCTCGATCGGCCCTTTTTCGAAAAAATGCTCGTTAGTCGGAGCATTCGCGACCGCTAAATCCACATGCAGTTCTTTAATAAACCGATATGTGTCAACAGCGTGATTGGCCATCTCAATCTTGTAATTAAGAAACGTGTTTAACACGATATTGGCATTCTCAACTACGGCCGGAACATCTTCGAGCGCTGGATTGGAAGATCCAGAATTATCAAATTCATTATCAGCCATGACCGGAGTTCCTTTATAAGGTTTAAGCATCGTATCTAAATACCGCGTCGGAAGCGTTAAAACCATCTGCTTGGGGCCAGCAAACGTCTTAATCTCAGTTTCTTTAGGACTGATAGTCAGAATGCGCATAACATTCTTCGATTTATCCAAAGCTTCCGCAAATATACGGAATTCTTCTTTGGACTCTAAATACTGAATGAAAACACCCGTGGCTTGAACGTAATCGCCATTGTTAAACTTTTGCGACATATCGAAAATAATCTCCCTTCCTGGCTAAAAGCTTAACTCAAATCATTTAAACACGGAAGCAGTTACGCCACGCAGAATCCCGCTCCACAATCCAATCTGTTTAAGCTGCTGCTGAGCTTGAGGTGTCAAAATACCTAAAGCGCCAAGAGCTCCGCCAGCAACGTGCGCCGTAGCAACATCAACACCAGCGGCAACCATTCCATTAATAAAGTGTTTGGGTGTCAAAATACTCGGATTTCCATACATCTGGGAAATACCAGTAACCAAACCAGAAGTAGCAGCTGCAACCGGCGGAGGTGTCATCCCAGGATTATCACCTGCGTTTGACCAAATAACTCGATTAAACCTATCAACCGGAATAGGATCGTTGTAAGTATTTAAGCCAGTAACCGATTTACGGTAAGGTCCGTCATACTCCGCTACCTTCTCACCGGCTAAATACTTCTGCAAAATATAGTTGTTTGGGTTAGCATATTGCTGAGAATGTGGCTTAATCGCCGAATTGACTAAACCATTACCATTTTTTAGATTAGCCAAATATTCCGGTAAATGAATAGCTGCTCCGCCTAATCCACCCATCATCGCGAAATACTTAGCGAAGTTCTTACGCTTTACATATTCTTCTGGTAACAAATTAGCCATAAGATGCCCAGCAGCATAACCAGAACCAGCTCCAATCGCGCCAGACACAATCGAATTAGTTAACGCAGATGGACCGCCAAACAACTTACCAAATGCTTTATGCGGCGCAGACACAATCGAAACCGGAACGTCTTCCAAAAAACTTGAAAGCTTGATCACGATTTGCGTAGAATTCCTGATATTTTCGAATTCTTGGGCGTTTTTAGTCTCAAATATTTCGAAATTTTTTGGTAACGCAACCTTAATCAATGGCTCAGTTACGTAGTTAACTACCACCAAATCAGTATCAGGTTGCCAAAGTACATCGCAGTCATGGTTATAAACACGTGACTGTATCGCTCGAGCAATCTTGTATCTTTTCTGGACTGCTGCTGGAACAGTTTGCCAAATAACTAGTTTTTGCATTGGTAATTATCTCTCCTTGAAATTCAATTCTACCAATGGGCTGATAGCTAAAAAAATAACGGTCGCAGGGTCGCGCCCCGCAAACAACAATTAAGCGGTACTTAACTACCGCCTAAGCAAATAAGCTGTTGAGAAATCAACAGCCTTTGGCTATCTTCACCACAAACTATACGCAATATCCCTGGATTTATTGAACATTATTTAGATTTACCTAAATAAAATTCAAAATCATTAATTTGGGAAATCAATGATTTTTACCGAGTCAGCGACAATTCGGTCAGTTTGGTCTGGTCAACCGTCGTGCATCGTCTTCCGATGCTTAGATACGAGGGTGTATTCTTTGACCAATGTCTTAGTCCGTAATCGGCGTAAGACTCGGGTTGTTCTAGGTACGCATAGTCATATTCGGATTCCGTTGCATCGAAATCGTCTATCAGTTTCATGGCCTGTTCCAGCCGCATGTGCTGGTTGTAATGTGTGCCATTCTGGTGTATGACGATTTTGACGACTATAGGTAATGTATGTAACATGGGTATGCTCCACTATTTTCGAATTTGTAAATCCGTACTCACTATATATGACGCATATTCAAGTCGGATTTAGCTGGCGGCTGATAGCTAAAAAAAGCCTGTACCGAAGTACTGGCTTCTTTCTTAAACACAGTGGCGCGAAGCGGCATCTAGCAATACCCGCTTCCAAGTACCCCAAAACTCGATAGCCCGTTCGCCGTCCATTCGGGCAATATCATCATCGGTAAAGGCTTCCCATTCCGCCGGGGTATGGATTTGACAACCGATAATCAGGTGACTATCTGTGATAGTCACTTGATAGCGTAGCCCGTCAATGGAAATAGGGGTTTTGGTAACCCTGGCATTCCCGGAAACCCTGGCATTCCCGAAAACCTTGGCATTCCAGCAAACCATGGCATCCCCGTAAACCCTGGCATCCCCGTAAACCTTGGCATTCCCGAAAACCTTGGCATTCCCGGTAACCAGGGCATTCCCGGTAACCAGGGCATTCCCGGTAACCCAACAAGCGCCCTCTTGGCTTAGATTTGAGGCGGATTCCACGAATCCGCCCAAATCCCCTGCCCGTATCCCGGCTTCCGGGATATCACGTAAAGCCTTGATGCGGTAAACGGTAGCCCCTGCAGTAGCTACTCGAGACTCGGTGGTTAGTTCGTATTTCATAATAATATCCTTTACAGCTGGCACGCTTACCAAGAACTAAAAACATAGACAGCCAACCGAATGTAAGGCTATCTCCACTATATATGACGCGTATTTATTCGCAATTTAGCTGGGATGAATAGCTAAAAAAAGCCTCGCACCCTTGCGGGCGAAGGCTTTTAAATTTGAAACGTCGTCAGCCGTCCAGTTCTTTATACCTATCTCCCTAACGGTGTAGCGGTGTATGCCTGCACGCCAGCTTCTTCTCGTTGCCACATTTCCGGAACAGCGTCCGCTGCAACACGGACTAACTGTGACCAGCCGCCTTCGAGACTCGCTCGTCCAACGATTCCTATTGGTGCCGACACTGCGAACCTTCGTGTACCTATACGGCCCGGACCCAGCTCTTCTCCAATATCCGTGCGTAGGATTTTAATGCCGTATTCTTCCTTAAGCTCTCGGATGATGGTATCCGCCGGAGTTTCCCCCGGTTCTCGTCGCCCACCTACGCAGCGTATCTTACCCACATTTTGTGGGTATTTTGGGCTTGCGAGTTTCTCGCAAATGATGCCGCCGCTTTTTTCGATTAGTAGTGCTTCGATACGCATGATAGTTTCCTATGTTAAATTATCGACCTCGCAAAATGCTAAGTCATTCTCACTATATATGACGCGTATTTATTCGCAATTTAGCTAGTAGCTGATAGCTAAAAAACCAAGTTGCGGATCCTTTTACAGATCCGCAACCTGGCCGCTCAGACAGATTAAAGTGTCTGCTGTACGACATCATTAGCACAAATGGTATAGTCGCTAATGTCGCAATCTTTGAGGAATGCGACAATGCTTTGGCGGTTGTCCGCGCAAACAGTTATTGCCGCTACCCCGCAGGCGGCGCACTCACTTTCGTTGAATACCCTACCTTTTCAAAAATAAGCCTATACGACGGCCAACTACGAGGTGCAAATCAATATGGCACGCATCGTGACATTTGAATCTTGCGCGCGGTAGCTTCCTTATAACTACAGTCGTTCTCGAGTGTTAAAAGCACGTACGCTTCAAACCCAGTTTTTTGCTGTCGATTAAAACCGTTACGTATGCGCTTGTAGTTGTCGATCAATCCTTGCGCCGACAGTATGAATCCGATAATGTTGTGTCTATCCGTCGGAGCGTGCAATTCTCCGCCATCTCCGACCGGTAGTAACCAGTTGTCGGGTATATCCAATGTGGATGCTCCTGCCGATCTATCTACGATACCCATCGCGATCCGGTCTCCGCAATAAGGATCCCGCGCAATTGGATATTCGTCCGCAGACGGATCATCCATAAACATATCCCAAGCCCGCATACGCACTTTCATACCATAGCTCCAGTTTCAACTTGTTTACAACGCGACATCTTGACAGTTCGGCAGGAAACGACCTGCTTCCACCGAGTAATCATACTTTTGATTACAATTTCAAAAGCGTCAAATGACATGTAGCTCGGCGCACGTGTTTCATCGATAAACCCAGCTACAAGTCGTTCGCGATGCCTCTGAAACCCTTCTTCGGACAGTATAAACGCCCAGGTGTCCGAAGTGCCCCAAGCCGCGTGGCCTTTTTTATTGACGGGTAACAGCCATGACGCCGGAATCTCGATTATTTGCCGGGCATGCCAAACAGGCTTTGCCAAAAACTCTCTCGTTCCGTCACAATATGTAGTCATTGCCGGAGCCACCGCACCAGCAATACGCATTATCTCGTTTTCTGTGGCAAACGCCCAATCTTTCAGCGAGAACTCAGCCTTCTTTTTCTTGTACACCGGCCATAATTCAAATCGATTACGGTCCAAGAAATTGTCCCAACCGGACTTGTAGGTCAAAACATTGGTACTCATCGCGACATCTCCCGTTAAATATGAAGAACAAAACTATTACGAATAAACGTGCGTAACTAACATCATCGCTGCGGTAAACGCGCGAGGTGCGATGTGTTCCCGAATGGGCGACTTATTACTCCAACGATTTCCGCAGAGCTAACATTCGCAGATACACCATTTTGTGTTAATATGCGCTCCAAACTCGAGCTCGTAGGATTCCATTCCAAACCTGTAGCCCCACACACTTCCTCGAGCGCTGGCCAGTCGTTACACGTTAAAACTACGATGCCTTCTTTCGAATATAAATACTGGTGCGTCACAAACGCATATCTACCAGTATCGATATCTCTAATTTGATAGCTGGCTTCTTGCGGGCCAAACACGTTAATGTTTTGCCGTGTATCTGCAAATCGGATGACGGTATACATGTTCGCAAGCACACTCTGCAAATTCTGCTGAAAACTGGTTTGGTTATTCATCTAAACCATCAGCGCGTAGCGCGAGTAAGTATATAAACACCGCCTGTGGTAATCGCGCATTGCGTCGGATAAATAAATCTTCCAGCGCACTATCTGAATCGTTTCTAATGTTGGCCGCGAGCCAGTAGGCGTTGGTACCCGCTATAGCGACGGAACGCGTAGACAATATATGTGCAAAAGCAGTGATGTTTCGCGTTGGCCAAGACCCGGTAGGCACACGCGACCAGCGCATACTGTTAAAATACCTTACCACGTGTTCGCGGTCACTTTGAAATGACAGCATATTTCGCAATCAACGCTTTGCGTGTAAAAAGGTCTCCACATGTTTCAAACCCGGATATTACTTGCGTAGCAAGTTTTGGGTTAAACGGCGTGTAAGGCTGCATATTACCGAGATGCATCACTCGCACATTTTTATTAGATAAACGGATAAACAATTGACACACCTGCAAAAATGCACCTAGGTCGTGTGTGGACACAGTCCCGTCAAACTTACCGTTAAAGTATCTATAAATAGGTTGCGATCCCGTTTCAGCCGATGGATAGCTAATTATGTAAAGACTTTGCGCATCCGATTGCGCAAGGATATCCTGCTGTAACTCGGCTACAATCCTATTACGAATTCGTTTTATTGAGCCTGCTTTGGCACTCATCTGCACACTTGTGTGATGGCCAGCTGCCGAGCACTAGCTGGAATGATGCAAAACGACATATAAAAAGTTGTCAAAACGATCCTCGCTTTTAAACAGTTGGTCAAATCAAAAAAAAAAAGCGCTGGGCGCTACCGACAACTGCGCATGCCAAAATGCGCAGTTGTTTTTCCCGATATCACTTATAGGATGGAAAACAATAAGTAATTACCTGGTAACACCCAGCGCCTCATGCCACATCGTAGCCAGTACCGCAACGCAGTTGGCTACAGCAGTACGAGTTAAAAAGAAGCGAGCGGGGACTTGAGTTGCGGTCTCAAGTTAATCATTACCCGCTCGCGTGCTCTGGATACTGCGACCCAGAGTGTATTAAAGTGGCGTGTGAGTACCGTGCTAAACTAGCAACAATATCACACGCCACCCGACATATGCACTGACAACAGCGCTTGACGACATGCTGTTGTTACCCGTTCAGCACATACGTTTTACGCGTGCGCGCGTGCGCGCGATCGGATATTCCAAATTCGAGTTGTCGCACCGCGGACACCGCGAAGCGCCTTTCCGATGTAATGCGATACGTATAAAGTACGTTGCACTTTACGTTGCGTAATATCTCTGTCCATAGCCGCTTGCATGCGGTTTGACAGCTCCGAACAGATTTTCAGCGCTTCGACCGCGCTGTGTTTCGCCAGAGCCATCCATTCCATACCTTCGGCATCATCGCCTTCAGCGATCGGACGATTGAGCTCGATATCGAAAATTTGGACGGCCAGTGTAATAACCGTGTCTCGGTTTAACCGTGGGCACTGCTCAACGGCTTCGTTTATGTTGTTCAACATAACTATGGCCAGACTGGTCACATCTGCCAAGCAGGTTATGCTTGCCTGTTTCGAAATGATCGGGATCAGTTTCAAACTGATTAGTTGCACATTGCGCTCAAACTCGGTACATGTGTTCACTATGGAACTCCTAAAAGTAAAGACCTATATATTCGCACAGCACTAGCGCTGCCACATATCGGTATGCCGCACAGCAATACCGACCTCCTACACTATATATGACGCATTTATGGCTTAAATTTAGGTGCTTCGCATATATAACTCGGTACTTTAGTACCAACGATACTCCTCAAGATATGCCGAATTGGCGAACGCCGCTGCTACGCTGATATGTAATTTTAAAGGCCACGGATACAGTATGGAGTATACTACCTCCCTATCTACGACTTTTCTTATTTCAAAAGTATACCAGCTGTAGCCTAGGTACCGTATATCACTAGGATAGTGAACCATTAGGCTGCCTCCAAACGCAAGCGTCTTCCACATTCGTTGATTAAGCGTCAACACGGGACTTTATTTTAACCTTCCGTCTAGAGATCGCGGCATAGTCATATTTTCCTATTATTCCATGTACAGCGCTGGTGCGTAATGGCGAGTTTCTTTGAGCTGCAAAACAGTCATACATCGCAGAGCGATGTTTCAGAACTATTTCCAAGTCAGCGCTATGGCGCGCGGAACAATTGGCTACGTTATAGTATGGACGCGTCACGCCACTATACATATGATTACCCATTGAATTATCTAAGTCTGAGCTATAAACCGCTGACCATATACATAGCTTATCCCACATCTGCTGCAAAATACTACGCATTTGTTCTCGAGTAGGTATGGTGCACAATGTGCGTGATGATGTCTTTTATATTGTGGTCTGGCACTTCAACAGTAAGTTTATAGTGTATGGCCCCAACGCAGAGCATTCGGATGCTAATCATCGATTTCCCCTCGGCAAGTTTTGCCTCCATTTCACGATTTACTGTGACCATTATATTTCCTATTCAGGTAAAAGCGTACTGTAATGTTTAAGTAAGCCTCTGGCGCAGCTGATACATGCAGAGAATGCGAATGCAATATTGTATTGGTTACTTGCACAATATAACAATAGGCGTCATAGTGTATCCAGTCGGAAATGTAAGCCGGCGCGCGCCCTGCGTATAGCCAGTTATTTACAGCATAGTTGTAATTACGCGTAACTACTAGCGCGAGTTTAACCCACATTTTATTATTAATGGATTGATTTATCATCTGAGAGACTCACAATATTAGAAATGGCTACGTCCGGCGCGAGCGTAGTGGAGCTAAATTTGAAGTTACTTTTAAATAGCGTATTGTCCAACTGACTAAATGTGCTGAGATTGTTTAGCATGTTATTTTGAAGTATATAACAATATGCCGAGCCGTAGTACCGCCGATTCCCACTATTAAGACCCGGCGATTCTTGAAACATTACAAGTTTACCCTGCATTTTTAGATTGATTCTTAGCATTGCTACCGCTACCCATTCTTATATGTAATAACCCATTCAACTTGCGAGTGTAAGTGCCATAGCAGGCTATCCTCTAAAGAGCCTTGCTGTAGATCGAGTTGCGCTGCGTAGTATTGCGCTCCATGTATGTGGTCATCTTTTACCACAGCGCCGCGCACATTTCTAAACTTAACTACACAAGGTGTCGGCATGCCGACGTATTGCACACTACTCGGAGGTTCGCCTGGCCAAATTCCGAAAAAAGCAAGCTTGTTCCACATTTGACGATTGATCATGACAGCTCCCGATTTTGTTTTATATCCCAACGTCTATCCCATCCGTATAATTGACAAAGACGTTCGTGATGACGTCTCCATGCGGCTTGTATCCTGCCAGCGCATATGCCAAAACAATATCGCACATATAGGTTACGCACGCTATGATCGAGTCTGCGTCAATTTCATTAGCAAAAAACACTCCGGCGTATACCACAAAACTAGGTTTTTCAGCACGTGCCGGCCTTACCAATGCTATCTTTTTCCACATCAATACGTTAAGCTTCGGCTGCATGCCACCATTCTCCAGAAAGACTGTCTATACTTGTTATGTCTATGCACAGTAACGTTGTATATCGCAACTTTGCCTCCATACCGTACGTGCCTCTGATATAGTACGCAAGCTCGGAGCAGCATGTCCACCGGCACGGCCATACGCGATTGTTTATGCGGGCTACGCCGATACCAAAAAAACCGTTATGCGTAGGACCAGTCAAAAACTGAGGATCTGTATGGTCTAATACGAGCTTTTCCAACATCTGAAGTTGTATCGTGCGCGGTTTTTTAAACGCAGAGGTGTTCATATTGTGCCGCCTCCAATTTGTCACAAAAAACGGTTACCGCCTTTTCAAGTTCTCGATAACAACTGTATGGCGTTCTGACTCCGTAGTGTAAAATCCACGCACATTCTTCGAATGGTGCTCCAACCAGAGCGGATGTAGTCTTATCAAATCCGTCTATGCCTGGTTGCATCTGCCGTGCTATATTTTCCATATGGCGTCACTCGCAATATGTGTAACTTCGTTATCTATATGCTTGTTCTGTAAGTTGTTGTGTCTGTTTAATAAAAACCAAGGCAGAATAAATGCTTCTATCTGCGCAAAGAGTCGTCTAGGCTTTCTGACATTCATAAATGTATAGCATGGAGACCCGTCGCCGCCATAACCGTCTAAGCTCAGCAGTGCCCACATTTTTTGATTAAGCATATAACTACCCTTGTAAACGTTTTACAATAAGCCGCAAATGGTCATATTCTATGAGATTTGTAAAAGTGTAAAAAGTGTCGTAATTAACAAACTGCCAGCGCTGTATCCATAGCATTTCGTCCAACCACAGCGCATGTGGATATTGCTCAGAACACAGCGGACCAGCGTATGAATAGCCGTCGACAGCGTATTGATCGGAAGACGTATCCCTGATTGTAGCGCGTAGACACAGACTTAACCACATTTTCCGATTAGGTAGCTTGTTAATGTGAATACCTTTTCGCAATTTAATTCGTCGTTTAACCATTGGCAATACACTCCGCCATACGACGAAGCACCGGTTGTTCCATGCGGTGCTTATTTTTATACGCAAAACTATGTATGTTTTTTATAGTCGCAACATCTGAATAATAGAACCCTAGTGCGCTTGATTCTACTACACGCATATACTCGGTATACGCACTGGTAACTGTAAGTCGCAGCATGTGCCAGGCTATCGTTCTATCTCCCAGGTTTTTCATACTCTTACCGATTGTTTGAAATATGTTAGTGTTGCGGTTCGCCGGTACATGGCGCGCGATACTGCTGTAAAGGTGCTGTGCAACCCATCAGCAGCATGCATCCAATCGGACATAGCGTGTGAGTACTCCAATTGCCGCAACACGCACACTCGCAAGTCTATGCTTGCAAAATGAACGGGCTTTATGTCGTGCCCGCTCATACGACCGTGATTAATTTTATGCCACATTTGATCAGCTAGTAACAACGCTATCTCCCCACGATTTAGGCAAATGGTTGTACAACTCGGACAGTATGTCTGCCTGCACGTCAAAGGTAAGGGCGTGATCCATAAAACTAGCGTAACTACCCAGCCTAGTCCCGACAGTTTTCCTAATTGCCGGATATAGTTCATGATGGAATAGCCGCGTTTCACGTGTTATTCGCGACGGGCAGATTTGGTCGTCGCTAAGCTTTTGATATATTTGAATTTGTATTAGGTCTCTCATAAACATACTTCTACCTCCTCTGAAATTTTGGCAGCCTCTATGATCTCAAGAATGTAGACACTTTTCGCAACATTACGCCATCTATAAACAATTGGATTTAGTAGTAGCGTCAATACACTACTCTTGCCATAGGCGTCCCCGCATGTATTGTACGACGCCTTGAGCACCTCCCAGGCGCCTATACTCCATGTGGTTCCATTAGTCGGAACCGCAGTATTTTTTGCCCCAATCGCTATCATATGCATGCTAACTGCAATTGTCGAATTCACGTTACCTCCGATCAGACATACTAGTACAGTAGGTGCGCAAATAGGCTATATAGCCTAATTGTGTTACCATAGTTAAAGTGTGCTATTTCCTCGCAAGCGTTGTGTAGAAACAGATTGTGCATGGTGTAGCCTTGTACCGAAATACCTGCGTGTGGAGCATCCAAAATACCGCCATACTTCGAGCTGGATTTTAACGAACTACCCGCAATATACCCGCCACTTAACTTGTGCCACATCCGGATATTTAGTGGGATATAGTTAGTCATGCGCGACCGCTATTCTGTATAGCGATGGCGATACAGATGTGCGCTAATTCTTTACGTATGAAATGCGCCATAAAATTCTGAGGCGCGGATTGCAACCAAAATTGCGCGCCGTCGCCCGCTGGACATATGTCGTGTACACGGCTAAACAATCCGCCATCCGCGGACATAACACCTATTTGTGGAGCAACTATGCATCCGACAGCAATCCAGCCGGGTATTGTTAATTTTTCCCACATTCGTTTGCTGACACTGTTGCCTGTAATCACCTGTCAGCACACATTCTTTTAGCGATACTTTGCACGATCGACTCCACAGAACTATACGGAGATTTATAATTCAAACTGTAAAAAATATTAATGTTTTGATCGAGGTGCATGTGCATCCGAACTGCCAATGCAGGGGTACCCACCGAGAAGCCGCGATTTATCTGTATATCTCGCGTAATAGGGCCGTGACTAGGCGACAATGTCCACCACATCTTAGTATTTATGGTTGGCAGCATAATTTAAAATTTGTCTGTATGTGCGTATATCGCGGTACGTATAACAAAATCGATGTACGAATATGTACTTACGTACGCGCGTATGCGCATATCCCCGCCACACAACACTTCTACGACTTCGTCCAGTTGCACCACAGCCATTTTACAGCTAAACAGGTGGTTAATATGCCAGTGCGCGATATACGTACCCCATATATTGCCCGGAGTATACAGTTCTAAATTCGCGGGTATTTTGGCTACTCTCCCGGCTGTCGCATACAGCAGCTTGTCCCACATTTTATTATTCGGAGTCAAAATTTCAACATTGTGTTGCGTTGTTTGCATTAACTAGCCCGTTACCAAAGTAGTGGAATGTATTCGTCTATCTCACAGCCTAACGTGTTAGCTTGAGCGATCGATGCCATGTATGCGGCTCGCTGGTAGCGCCACTGGATCTCGAACGCAGCACACATCTTGTTATTGGTGTCGATAAGTGCACGGACTTTCGACACGACCATTACCAGATCTCCATCAAAACAATTGTCATCGGGCTTGTTGAAATAGCGGTTAGTCGTAATAATATAAGACCCGCGGATTGTGCGATCCCACATTTTCTCATTTACCGTTATAGGCGCTGGTACATTACCATTCTGGGATGTAGATGTCATTTTGCTCGTACCAAAGAGGGAGTGGTAAATCCTGCTCCGGGTTGTGCCGGATAATATCGTTATGACGCATGTACACTTTTGACCAAAAGTGTGTGAACTGGAACCAATCTGTATAGGCACCAATTACTTGCATATTCGCATATAAATAGCTTTTTAAACCGATATACACTGCATCACCTGGAAACAGCGAGACTGTGTGGCCTGTAATTTGCAATTTGTCCCACATTTGATTGTTAATAGTCAAAATATTTACCTTGCAATAGCCAAAGTTCTTTTGAAATTGATATATGCAGCTTACAAAGCTCCGCCACTGCAGTACATTTAAACACAATGGTATGGTGCTCCACACGGCTTAATAGTGCGGCTACCGAGCCAACGAATACGCTATTGGAAGGCTGCTCGAAGTTTGGCTGTGCTAGCGCTAATAGTCTGTACATTTTGTGATTTATCATTTTTGAAACCGGTCTAGTTTTAGAAGTGGGACGGTAGCGCTGCTTAGCAGCGTCAGTTGCAAACTATCGGCTGGCATCGTTCTATTGACGTGGTCCAGCAGTGTTTTATATTGAACCCATCGCATGACATCTAAGAAAGGCCCGGCGCTACCAGCGTAACAAGTGTCAATCATTATTTCATAATAAATGGGCGCATCCGTCAGTGCGTACCACATAAGCTTATTCACCGTCAATTTGACCGGATGTTCGTTATGTGCGGGCATGCACAATTTCCAAGATTATTTTGTGCACGCCGTTAGACTCGTTAGACTGTCGAAGATACCGCGGATCCTCTGCAACGGCTAGTATTATGCCGCATGCCTGCCATTGCCGGCTATACATGGCGCTGTTAAATCGGCCGGAGTAATAGTAGTTACCAGGCAGCTCACTCTCTAACGCGTCAGCCGACAACCTATCCCACATGAGCTTGTTTACTGGTAATTTCACTAGAAATTTATTAATTTTTGCCATAAACAATTTCACCGATTGCCGCATGCGCAACGAAGTCCACAAATACATTTGACAATCTAGCGGCATAGTATAGCGCTTGGTAATCTTCCGACGACGACGATGGCCTGTCAGGCATGAAAGCGCCTATATCGCCAGCGCAAACGGTGTGATTCGGTAGCTCCTTCTCTAATGAATTGGCCGCTAGCTTATTCCACATAAGCTTATTTATTGGTAATTTGATTGGATGTTTGTTATACTCCGACATGCCAAATTCTCTTTAATAGACTATACACGACAAGAGAAGTCTGCGGATACGGCATAACAGCTACCATGTCTAGTAATACGTTATATTGCGCCTTCGGCATCTTAGTTAATAAACCAGTCGTACTGCCAGCGTAACATGTATCGTGCGGTATCTGGAAATCAATGGGCTCGACTGCTAGACTATCCCACATAAGCCGGTTTACTGGTAATTTGATTGGATGTTTGTTATGGCTTGACATTCGCAGTTCTCCTGATTAATTGCTGCAGGCTAATAGACGATGAAATATTTTGCGTATTATATGCATAGTCTAGTAATCCGTGATAGTGCGCCAGCGTTACTTTAGCTACTAAAGCGTCCTTACTGCCGGCATAACAGACATGAGCCGGATTCTCGTACTCATCTGCTTTAATCGCTAAGCTATCCCACATAAGCCGGTTTACTGGTAATTTGATTGGACGCCTGTTAGCTTTTGTCATAAACAATTTCCTCTATTAAATCATATACTGCGTAATATGCGGAACTGTATCTCATCAAGCTTACATATGCCATCACTGTGTTATAACCTTGCCACGTTATCTTATTTACTAAAGGGGATGTATCCCCAGCGTACTGTACGGCACTCGGATACTCATCACTATTTGACTTAACCGCTAGCTTATCCCACATGAGCTTGTTTACTGGCCGGCGAATTGAAAGTTTGCTATGTTCTGGCATACAATATGCGCCTGACTGCCCTATCCACTACAACCAAACTTAGGTGATACTGCACCATAGGTATCCACTCCATGAAGTAAGTATACTGCTTATATTGCATTTTAGCTACTAAAGCCTCTCTGCTACCGGAGTATGCGGTATTATGCGCTGGCTGGAAATCAATGCTCTCAATCGCTAACCTATCCCACATGAGCTTATTTACTGTTAATTTCATTGAAAGTTCTCTAGCTTTGCCGTACAGTTTTCTGGATAAGTACCTGCAAGATAAGATGCGTGGAGGTATGTCTAAGATTCTCTATATGAGCTAGTAATCCTTTATATTGTTGGATCGATATGTTAGCTAGTAAACGGCTAACACCGCCCGCATAACAGAACTCAGACAGCCGCTCGTACTCAGATGCTGTAACGGCTAACCTATCCCACATGAGTTCGTTTACTGCTAATTTCATTGAAAGTTCTCTATGTTTTGGCATCGACAATTCTCACGATTAACCGCTGCACGCCGATAAACATTGGCTGATGTTTATGTTTATCAGCGTAGGATAATAATACGGCATAGTGGGACAGCGACATGTTAATTACTAAAGCGTCCATGCCACCGGCGTAACAGAAATTACTCGGACTCTCGTACTCAGACGCTGCTACAGCTAACTTATCCCACATGAGCTTGTTTATTGACAATCTGACTAACTGTTCGCTATGTTTTGACATGGACAATTTCCGAGATTACATAATATACGGCGATCTGCCCAGACATATTTCGAAATCTGGCCTCATACGTACCTGATATTTTATACGCTTGATGCGACAGCTTAGCAAAGAAAGCGCGTGCTTCGCCAGCGTACCGTATGTCCGCTGGTCGCTCGCGTATTATTGCTGCTGCCGCTAGTCTGTCCCACATGAGCTTGTTTACAGACCACCACTCTTCCATTTCTTTAAGCTCTGTCATAAACGATTTCCTCGATTACATGATGTACAGGGAGCTCCACAGGCATAGACTGCAACATATGTACTTTTGAATGTATGTGGGCTATTGCCATTCCCTGATCCAGCATTATGCGAAATTCTGGTGTTACGACCCCAGCATACAACCCGTCATGTGGCTCGCGACGCCGAAACTTATGTATTGGAAATATCACAAGGCGTAACCACATTTTAATATTAAAACTCAATTTTAACTCCTGTGCCGCGCAACTGCTTGTCAAGCAATAAAAACAATATACGTTGCTGTTCTTTAATATGTAGCTCAAACGCAACGTCATGGACAGCCGACGTTGAGAAGGTATTGAAATTCTTTTGAATAAGGCATAGTCTTTTGTATTCCTTTGCTATAATAAAAACATGAGATTACGAGATTACGCAAAACAACACGGCATTACTTACCAAACCGCGTGGAAGCAATTCAAGGCAGGAAAAATACCTGGGGCGTATAGGCTGCCAACTGGTACCGTGTGTATAGAAGATGCCGCAATAGTTGGCAAGACGATTGTTTACGCGCGCGTGAGCTCTGCTCAAAACAAAAGCAAGCTGACAACCCAGGCCGAACGCGTAGCTAGCTTTTGCGCTGCCAAAGGTTGGATAGTCTCAGACATTGTTACGGAGATCGGAAGCGGACTAAATGACGATCGTAAAAAGTTACTAAAGATTTTGCGAGACGATACAGTTGCCAGGATTGTGATAGAGCATAAGGACCGGCTGACGCGATTTGGTTTTAACTTGCTGGTAGCAGCAAAACCAGCTTGTGAGTTTGTAGTCATAAACCCAGCGATGGACGACAAAAGCGACCTAATGCAAGATTTTGTGGCCATTGTCACCAGTTTCTGCGCTCGCCTTTATGGGCGTCGTAGGACGCAACGTAACACAGAAAAATTGATACAGGAGTTGCAACATGGAGATTAGACGTTGCCAACTCAATTTGGCGTACAGCAACGCGGGCAAAAAGACTGCGTTAGCCGAAGTTATGGTAGAAGCCGTTCGCGTAGTGAATCTTTACATCGACTTACTTTGGGAGGCTCCTAAGGTAAAGTTTGTAACGCAAAAAGTAGATAGTTGGCTATCCGCAAGGCTGCAGCAATGCTTAGGTAAGCAAGCTTCCGAGATCGTGAAATCCGCGAAAGCTAGATTATCGCGGGGGCGATGCACAAGTAAACCTGTGTTTCGCCGATCTGTGATCAATTTAGACAGCCGATTTGTAACCTTCGACAGAAACGCTCAAACTACTTCGTTCGATTTCTGGGTCAGGCTGGCTTCACTAGGGAGGGGGATTAAACTGGCACTGCCTACGCACAAACACAAGCACTTCAACGCGTTTGTTACAGACGGTTGGCAGCTAAGTAAGTCCGCCAGACTGCGGCAAGTTGGTAACAGATTTTATCTAGATGTTTGCTTTGAAAAAGAAGTAGCTGCGACTACTTCGCCTGGCGATAAACCAGTAGGCGTGGATTGCGGTTACAAGCGTTTACTCGCTACTTCTACCGGCAATATTTATGGGCAAGAGCTAGAACGGGTTTACGAAAAGCTAGCAAGACAAAAACGAGGGTCTGTAAACCGCCAGCGCACCATGCAGCAACGAGACAACCTTGTCGGCAAGGCTGTAAATCAGATGCTGGCGGCAGAGCAGCCTACTTACGTAGTGCTTGAAGCGCTTAAAAACGTTAAGCGCGGCACCCGAGCCTCTCGAACAATGTCCAGGCGATTCGCCAATAAAATGGCGTCGTGGGTTTATTCCAAGACATTGCAAAAGATCAAAGACAAGTGCGCGGCTAAGGGTGTGGGCGTACAGGATGTTCCTGCCGCTTACACCTCGCAAACTTGTTCCAGGTGTGGAAACATCGATAGATCTTCCAGGGTAGGCCTGGCTTATCGGTGTGTTTCTTGTGGGTACGAAACGGACGCGGATACAAACGCGGCCGTCAATATCCTCAACCGAGCAGTTTATAGTCGCTCGGACAATCGGACTCAAAACGATGAAATACTATCGTTTTGATAACTATTCTCATCATCGTTAAGCTTGTTCCGGTCTAAATAATAACCGTGCACATTTAACGCGATACCGTAATAACTAGCGGCTTTGTACAGCATTGCAGAATTTAACATTCGTTGATATTCCACTGATCTGCAATTTGATCGCACACATCATAAATAGTTTCCTGAAGTACCCTGCTCCGAGTGTGTGCGTCTCGTAGGCCAGTAACGGTATAAGCAGTCACGTACGTATCTGATAACGCGATCTTAAGCTGCGTACGAATAGTTGCACCTGCGGCAGCGCATATATTTTTAGGGCCTTCCGCAGTGGTACCCCCCGCAAGTTTCCACCACATTAACAGGTTAATAAGCTTAAACGACATCAACCTGCCTCCATTTAATGTACCTGGCCACGGTAACGTTGTGGATATGCTCAATGATCTGCAAGTCAGTGGTGCCATACACACACGCAACATTTGTCAAATGTCCATCACACCAATGGATTTTATTATGCGCCACGTACGGCACAGCGTACACCGCGCGGCTCGCATCCAAGCATTTTTTCGACATCTGATTACCGACAGGATTGTCACGCACAGCCTAAGTTCCTTAATTTTGTGAATAATCGCAGTCGCAACTGCATCATAAACGCAACTTCTAACAACATTAGGCTGCGCATCCAATTAATTTTTAACTGCGTAAGCGCTTCATGCTGTCGCGCAGAAATAGCTCGCGGTAGCATATGGCAAGGATCATATCTGGGATATATCCAGCCCGGCATCTCTAATGGATTGTACAATCGGCGTTGCGCCCAAGCATCCCATACCTCGCTTACATACCTATGTTGAAGCTTCAGTTGCATTCGAATATTGATAGGCTGTCGCACCCAACCGGACAAGCCTAGAAACGCAAGTGCGCTATCTAGCTGATCCGCCAGAGTTAACAGGAAATTGTACGGCATCTTACGCATTTAATCTTTATCACAGCACACAGCGCTTGCCATTTCTAACTGGACGTGTTCTAGTCGAAATTCTATGTCTTGGATAGCCGTACGCATGTACGTCAAGGTGTAATCGTCTATGCAAATAAGGTAATCAGCTACAGTTTGGCTGCATACATCGTGCAAATATGGGAGTATCTCGAATTCCGACATATCCGGCCCAGCAAGTTCCAACGGGCCAACCTTGCTAATATTTTGTGGTCGTATGTAACTCGCCTCGTTAGGATCACACGGCTTGTCTGCGAATATTAATTTAAACCACATCGCATACGCAACGCCGGTAGATCTGCTAGAAAAATCATGAGAAGTGATCAACATCAAAAGCTAACTTTCTGAATACAGCGTTGAAGTTGGAAAATATGGCACCGCGAATAGGTAGCGACACCGTATGTGTCATTTTTACGTTATCTCGTAATCTATCGGGCATGTGGTGCTTTAGTACCGCACCGGTGTACCCGCGGATATAGTCCGGCCTAAAACTACGTCCATTCGGAACAGCGCCTGCGAGAGTGCTATCTTTTAAGAGTTTTTTATCCAAGTATAGCTGTCGCCACATTTGTTTATTTAAGCCGCTCATTCATCTCCTCGTGAATCTCGCAAAGGATTTCTCAGACGTACCGCTTGGCGTAATTCCGTGTACACACTGCGACTAATTCGTGACGACAGGTATAAATAGTTAGTAACTATGTGAAGCATATCTAACCTAACGTTGTTGAAACCTTTAGGAAAAATACCGTTGTACACTATGTTAGCGGGACCGTACGCGAGCCCGTTGGATTCTCCGATTAACAACTTCTTCCACATTAACTGGTGCACATTACTATCTGGCATACTAGTTTCTAACAGCGTCATGCAACACTCCGGACTCCAATGGATAGGTACAATCCCGAGTACTATTTACTGCTGCCCGAAGCAGGATTATTACATCCGAAAAAGAACTTGACCAAAATATGTTTATTTTTGCAGCTGCCCAATCATTAGTAGGCCTCATTAAGTCTTTGTGCAGAATAATATAACCTGCTAAATCAGGGCTGTTATCAAACGGGCTGCGTATGTGTGCAATAGGGATCTCCAATTTTGCCCACATATCTCGATTAAGTGCGCTCACCGCATTTTTCTTCAATTTAGGCATACAGCCGGCTCCCTAAGCTAGATAACTGAAGTCGATTGCGCTAAAAACGGCGTGCTCTACCGTGCGCGCGTGCCAAAAAACGTCGAATGAATTAAGTGTGGTGAGTGGGGTACATACTTTGTGCAGCAGTGGTGTGTGCTTTGGGAAAGCGCGAGTATTTATCCAGACGTTACTAGGGCAAGCTATTTGGAAACGTAAATCTCTATCTATTGCCAGCCGTGCCCACATTCTATGGCTTATATATGACATCAGTTATAATTCTCCGTACCTGCGGTGGAAAAAGTGCGTTATTATGGTTATTTCGAATAAGCGCTAAAATGGTTGCGAACTCTAACCCTGTGTATACAAGTTGGGCGGCCATAACGCACCACGCTGGCCACGGCTGACTAATATGGCCATTACAGTGTTCGGTATGCATGTCTAGTTTACGCCACATGGCGTCATTAACCCCACTTGGCATATCTTCGGAAATACTTTGGAAGCGGTATAAGCCAGGTAACATGACCTTTAGCTAACGGATCTAACTTGTGTAGTAAGAATATATGGGTTTCACACCACAATCGTAAAATTTCGTATCCGTGCTCTTCGGATTGCGGGTGTCTGCAAAAATAGTACGCCGATGGTGTATGCATATAGAGGTTAAATGTTTGGGCAGTTGGCGGGCTAGGCGCGAGCGATAACCACATTTTCACGTTAAGCGTCATTGGTTCTGAGTTGGTTTGATACATAAATCACCTGGCCACATTGACGATAAAGGCTATATCCACTTGTTTCTCGATAAGCGAAGTAATTATTCCGTGCATCACAGTCTGGTGTAATTTCACCAACATACGAGGACGTTTATGTTGCGAAGCCCGTGTAACCTCGTCGAATGCGATCACTAACGCTGCCCGATTCCTGCTGCCGGGTATACATGACGGTATGTAATAACCGGCGTATAGCGAACAGTTTGGAGTTTCTATATAGCTAGCGGAGCATATCTCTAACTTACCCCACATAACTCTATTCAACATTGTTGAGCGTAATTGCATGTTTACTCACCTTGCTTACAATTTTTTGCAAATTTATTTGAGAGTTTATCAGGGACGAGCCATTGCGTGCAATGACCGCTAAACCCCAATGGGGCAAAAAGTCCACTATTAGAGCCCAGCGACCTACCGCGTATTGTATCTCTATAAGCTTCAAACCTGAATAAAACATGGGGCCCGGAGATTCGCTCCAATCAGGTCTTATGCTATCCACGCGTAATTTGTCCCACATTCGGCAATTTAACGATCTGGAATTTCTCATGGCATTACTGTCCTAAGCCTCTCGTGGCCTCGTATATTTCCGGATAAACAGCGCAAACAAAACTATTAGGAAACGCACGCTCTCTGCGTAAGAAATTTAAAGTACTGAACACGGGATATCTGTACTGTATTTGCAAAGGTATATCACCCGCATACCAATAATTGGGCATATGGCTTCCAAGATGCACGCCTAACGATAACATATACATAATTTTTGTGTTTACCACTATAAAGTACTCCACAATACCCCGAACATATTGCGTTTAAACATTGTTGTCGCTAGTACGTCAGAGAATCCGCCTAAGCTAGACGTAAACACAGATCCAGTGTCAGGGTTATGCGCCAAAAAATCTAAAACCTGATTAGCCCCAGTTAATTGCTCAGTTGATAGGATCAGCGCGTTGGAATACCAGAAATCTGTTGATTTGCGCGCGTGATAATTATCAGGCGCCGGAGCATATGGGCCAGTTCCAACGATTGCCAGTTTCCGCCACATTTGCACATTTGGTAAGCGCTTAGGCATATGGCGTCCTTATCGCTATTTCGTGTATTCGGTAGGATATTATACGACTTGATCGAATAGCATACATCTTAAATAAGTAACTACTTACTACAGCGTACGTGCTGTCTTTAACAAAATCGGGTTGCGTATAGTGTTCCGGATATGTTGCGTTACGCGGATACGTATCACGCATAGACGTATCACTCGCAGGATCGGTCATTAACTTGCTCCACATTAATCTATTCATTTCGAAAGCGATAAGGCACTACGCGGTAAAGATAGGTAAGAACATCTATGGGTCGCAACCCTGGTATATGCTCGCCGTACCACGCCACAAGCTGCACGGCTTCTGCCGGTATCGCGTTATAAATCGCTATGTTCCCGAAATATAAGTTACCAGGGTCAAAATCCGTGTGCTTCCGGGGACCGCCATTGAAATCGGCGACTAAACTCCACATAACTCTGTTCAACTTAACGTTTTGCATATCATTCATTATTACTATTATGTTTTTGCCACTTATAGTAAAATTCCGGCATGGGTAGTAGGTTAGATATTTGACACGCAAAATGGGCGGTATTGTTCCCGTGGGCCGACGGCATACACAAAATTCCATGATAATGAGCGCTACTCAGTATTTCAGATGTGGCGGCGCCGGCGTACGGAATATTAGCAACTATATCGTGATGCATTGGTGCGTCAGCTAACTTGTCCCACATCTTTTTAGATAATGTAGTCGTGGCGCCCTTAGACAAATCCCGGTTAACTTGTTTCAACATTAGATCAGCAGCCTTAATCCATTGAACGTAGTGCTTCTGACGCAGCGGGTCATTTCAGTAGTACGGCGTACTACCGCCGACGGCGCCACATTTGCGAGCGTCTGATATGGATCTATAGTGTCGCTGTCAACAACTTTTTTAGCACAAACAGTAAACTCAGCCTGAACGTAACAAGTACTGTTAGCCGAAAAAAACGCGCGATTGGTTGGCCAGCCGAGTTTACGCCACATTTCTACAGACACCGTTACGTTTTCATTTTTTAACATCATTGTGCCCGTGTCACTGTGTGTACCAACCCGTATCAAGCATGAAATCTCCAATTTTTAGAATATCTCCCAGGGTGGCACACTGCCTCACTGCAAGTTGTATATCTGCCAGTGCCACGGATATATCGTTGTAGTCCGTAGGTCGGTTCCCCCTATGTGCAAAAAAACCTATGTATAACGCCTGACCACTGCTGTCTATGTAGAACATATCTGTACTCGGTTTGCAAACGCACTGACCGCTACATACACTTAAACGAAGCGCCATTTTGCGCATTACCGTTTCTAACATATTTATCTCCCAATGTTGTTTCTAAGCTACGTAAAACATAACGGTTACAGCGCAAGTATCTGGGCAACTGCGCACACTTTCAACACGTAACAATGGCAATCGTACATGATATCGATTGCTTAAATTAAACAAGGTATGTACCAATGCCGTCTGCAATATGTATACCTTCGGTATCGGAGCTACTGCCGCGAAAGCGGCAGGCGTGTTACAGTAACTTGGCATTGTTGTATCCATTGCTAGTCGCGCCCACATTGGTATGTTTAGCGTTTTGGCGCCCATCACGCTACTAACGTTTTTCCTAAAAATTTGTGTGTTCGCCATTCAGCCTCATTGCGCAGCCAACGGGGATTACCCAAACAGGGTGTAAGCCCTGCGTTATTGATAATGTATGGTCGGGATAAGTCCACAAAAGGTATGCAAAATGGCGCTACAAACATCGACGGCTGTATCGAATTTCTGAGCCCGCCGCGCACATAATCGTTCATACACAGTGTTTTCCACATCAAGAAATTGATGTTACGCTCACTATTGGCAATACTCATTGATTCATTTCTTTGTGTCACGCAACTACCGTTATTGCAAGTCTACGTACAAGTGACAATTTGATAATAATTCTGCAGATATGCCTAACCTCTAAAACACGTAACGGGTAGCGATCAGTTATATCTCTGCACAAAAATGCAAGTTGCGTACAACGTGCGGATTTAGCAGGTGCGTATTGGCCGCGAGCCGGGTTTAGCCAATATTCATATATGAACCACGTGTCAAACGGCGTACGGGGCGCGTCTGGACTGCCTAACCGCACGCATTTCGCCCACATTGCCACATTTACATATTTACTACCGGACATGATGAACCTCGCAATTTTCTAAGTTAAGCAGCTCTCGTTGCTGCACTATATTAGAGATACACGCGTAAATTGCCCAACCTGTCGTCATATTCGGCAGCTTTATGCCAGTGCCACGAGTCGCCGCAGCCCCTGTTTGCTGCTGAATTAGCTGCAGCACATACGAATTCTGACCATTTACCTTACGATGCATTTTTTGTGCAACGGGCATTTTAATGTACAGCCGTAGCATAACGGTTAGGCAACTCCTGTCTTAATTTGTAAATCGGCAGAATCAGCGGAGCTCCGATAATTGAAACAATACGCTTGTAATCCCGTAAAAAGTACGCTACTGGCATATCTTCCCTAGTGTTATAGAATGTAACACTAAAACCTATCAGCTGTTTAGTAGGAAAGTACGCGTATACTCCGCATATGGCAGCAATGTCCCGCGCTATGCTATCGGACATTCTCTTTGCCTCTATTTGCATCGTAAGCCCCGACTTCATTGACAATAATAGCCTCCAACTTATTTGTGGCGCCTGCTAGCGGGCTAAACGGGTAGCGCAAGTAAACTATGCAACCGAGTACGCCTTTTTGCGCAACATCGGTATTGCTTGGAATTCTAGCAGCCCAATGATTTCCGAAACTAGAACTCCCGATTAAGCCAGCTGCCTTTAGATATAGTTTTTCCCAAATTTGATCGTTAATCATCAAAGTTGGAATCTGAAACTTCTTAGAATACGGCTTTCGACCGAGTCTCGGAAACATAGGCTATTCCTTCGGCAATCTAAATTTTTTAACACTCAAGTCGAGAATTTCGAATAATCTGCATTCGTCCCATGTCATAACGGCGGTCATCCTCACAGTTTTAGTATTTAAGCTGCGTTCTGGAACGTAAGTATGCAATAATCGCACAGTATCTGTCGAAAACTGCGTTACGCTTCCGGCATACACGTAATTTGAAACACTGTCAAGAGCACTGGAGTACGCGAGTGGCTTTATATGTTTGGTTAAGCACAATTTGACCCACATTTGTTGACTAATTGTTAAATCTGCTTGCATATAGTTTTTATCGCAAATGTTGTAGTTACACATACGCGCCGATACCTAGCCCTTTAGGCACCGCTGCCAGCCGACACGCGTCGCTCATAAACTGGTGCTGTATTAGAGCGTGCCAAGCATCTCTGCGGTCACGCTTATTTATCTTATAACTTTCAAACCAGTTGTGCCTAAAATGTTCCCAAAAATTATTCGGCGCATACTTGTTTATCACACCAACCGTCGCGTCATTTACCGAAACAATATTGCACGGCATATGAACGTAATAACTCTCGCCGCAGCGCAGTTTTAACCACATAACACGATTTATTAATAAATTACGCATATTCTATCCGAACCGGTGGGCGCCTGCCCTCCAAAATCTGCCACACTATAGTAGTTAAAGTATGATCTGGCACATAAAGCGCTGTCGTAAAAATAAAGCTTGATGCTGTACAGCTTATATCTTGGAGCGTGCCTAAGCTGCCAACGCATCGCCCATTGTAAGGCTTGAGAACTGATAACGTAGCGTCCGTACCGGGCGACATCGTTAGCTTTCTCCACATCTGTGAATTTAATGTTGGTGCTATCATCCGCGCATCCCGTCGTAATAAGCGTTAAACCTATTTATATGGATGCGCAGCTGTTCTCCAATTGCCCAAACTCCTGCGGCATTTGATTGCGCCGAGACACGGTTAAACACTAAATCGAACGACAGCATCAGCGAATACGGTATAAACTGTCCAAGCATTATAGGAATATCATAAGCATTAGGGAAACTATGCTTTAACTTGTTCGCGTCTAATTTTTTCCACATCTCTCTATTTACGAACATTTGCAGCACGAGCTATCTCTGAGCGTAGCCGTAATATTTCTAACGCTAATGCGTCACGTCCGTAAAAACAATTGTCGCAGTAGCAATTTGTTCTAGGAACCGGTATCTCTTCATCATCAGGATACAACTCCTCAAACAACGGGTACCTAGGATCCCGTACGCACAGCCTATGGCATACCTCTTTATCAGTCAATTCTGTCATAACGTCAACCTTTACTGGATAAGAGAGTGCGGCGCTCCGCCGTTGCTTGGGTCGTCACCACGTTTAAGTACGCTTCCATAATGTCCTTAGGCTGTTTGCCAGCTAACGAACGTAACTGCTCAGACTGCGCGTACATGAAACTCAAGGCAACGTGTTCAGCACGCAGCCATTCCAGAAAATCAACTATGATTTGTTTATTCGCATATACAGCTGTCAACTGATCTAACGCAGGTGTTGGGATAAGCATTTGCTCCAAACAGTGGTTTGTGAAGTGGGCTAATAGAAATAAAAAATGCGCGGGCGAGAATTACCTCGCCCGCAGCATATTGATTCAATTTAATTTGCAGCGGATCGCAAAATACTATTCTCACGATAGAGCTATTCGGCTGCTTTGCTATAGCGGGCAGCCGTACTTCGCTTTTTCGAATTACCGGCTTTGACAGCCTGCTTATAGTTGGATAGCTTTTGCTAATTGTGTGACAAGCGCGTCGCCTGCCAGGACAGCCAATCGGTACTATAGTACCGATGTACTTTTGTAACCGCTGCTGGGCGCGATGTTAAGCCGGCCGATCGATCGTGGCCAGATCTTTAGCACGTGCAGACAAAACGCCGCCCATTTCTTGCTGCATAGCAGCAAAAATCTCGTTGGCTCTATCGTGCATGACAGATTCATACTCGGTATCGTGCTTACTGCAGCAGGTATGAAGATTGTCAGCTCCTTCTGCCAACACTTCAGCCAGTATTTGTTTTGACGCCGCGGACGAAACGCGCCACATGGCTACCAGTTCACTGGTAGCTTCCGGATCCTTGAAATTGATTTGCCCGACCTTCGCCTGGAGAGCGCAGAAAAATATCTGCGGTTCCAGCATATCTTGGAGCCCGTGCACATACTCCTGTGCACGTCCTGAGGTATTGTTCATATCATACTCCTGTTCAAACCCATCGAGACACATAAAAAAGCGCGCGAATTGCTACGCTATGTACATAATATATGACGCGTTTTCGTCCTAGATTTAGCTTATAAAAACCGCCACGGCCCTATTGATTTTGTTACCATCTGCTCGTGCAATGCAGCTTCGTTTCTAGCGCGGTATCCTTGTGTTCGCTCGCTAGCAAATTCCACATAACTTAATCGCGGGTGTTTCCAAATACACGGTAGCTTTAACCACAAATTATCTAGCAAATACGCTTCTAATTCGTTGCGATAATACGGGTTACACATAGGCACGTGTGTTCTAGATCCAAAAATCAATGCATTAATCCAGAAAGGTCTGCCAGACCCCAGTCGCCACATCTGACAATCCCAATTTTCAAAAACGAAATGGTTAGACATTCTCACACGTCTCCGAAATATAGGTTATGTTTGATTTTAACAAGTAAAGCATTTTAGCCATTATCGTGTTTCTTTTGTCAATATGCGGGTCGTAATATCCGCGGAATCCATTTACATGGAATTCTAATTTCTTGCAGTATTGCAAAGTTACAGTAGTCATAGTAATTTCTAAGTTATATGCCCAGTGTTGTGTAATGGGCAGTTTGGACTGTACAGCTTCAGCTGACATTGTAGGTATGGCCCATATTCCGAATTGCGTGCGGGTGTACCTAAGTGCTGTTGCATATTTTTTATATTCAGCCATCCCCAACATAAGTACACATCCCTCTCATTTTTAACGCCAATTTATCAGAATTCTTAGCTAGATCAGCAGACCGCGTTAAGTCAATAACAGAAAAGCTAGGCGCCTGTGCACGCCTATATTCGAATAACGCGTCTACCTGTTCTACTAGCTGTAGCCCGACTCCCAGTCGCAGTTCCTGATATATAGCGCTCATTGAATTACTCGCTTACTAAATATTTTGCGTCGGTATGTAACTAGGAATGTACTTATGATCGTCTAGCGCTTTATGCCGCATAAGTGTAGCTACTGGAGTAGTGGCGCGCGTATGTATTAAATGTGCGTTACACGCTTCATTAAAACACTTTAGTAAGACCGTTACGGCTACACGCTCACCGTTGTTACATGCTGCAAAACAATTATGTATCTCAGCTCTGCACTGCTCGGAAATTGCAAAAGCCTCTATAAGTCTGTAATACTGCAGCTGCCGCCTAACACATATGAAACCGCCTAGCCAAGTCAAGGCATCGTCTGCATGCCGTATATGCTGTCGATATATTATTAAACTAGCCCAATAATCATATAACGTATACATCTGCCGTATAGCAATACGGCTGCGCACAGTTTCTAACATACCACTGCTTTATACAGCATGCTGTAACACAGTGGAATCTGGTCCGAACGCGCACTCAACACTAAATAACGCATTAGCACATCTATTTCTGTCGTAGAATATCTACCACTTACATCGTCATATTTCTCAATTACTTGCGATACGAACCTATACAATAACCCGCTAAACGGGGCGTAATAGCGCACGTCTGTTAAACCAGTGTGCGGGTGGATACATTCTGATTCGCAATATATAGCCGTTGGCGTTATATGCTGCAAGCGTGTAACAAGGTCAAAAACCTTGCTGTGCCTGCCGACAAGCAACCACAACTTACATGGATCTTTTGCTGGCATTTCTTGGTTTAGCGCTTAAATAAGTCGCTTATGGCGCAACATATCGCTAGAAAAAACAGCACCGGCGCTTCTGCAAACCCCAGTATAGTAAGCGTGGGGGCCCAAAAAATAGCGTCCAGCCAGGTTGGTAAATGAAACGTGTAATCCAACGAGTCACATTCCGTATCGCCCGCGCATGCTCGTTTTTCGCTTATTGTGATTATGTTCGAGATCAGCAGCCAGCCGACCACTATATCCATTAACGGAACTCGGTAGAGTACCAGGACGGCCAAACCCCACATAATCAAATGCGTGTATGTTCCGCGACGAAATGGCAGACTTAGTACCTCAGCGAAACGCAACTGCAGCCACAATGCTAAAACTGCGAACATTATATCTTCTCCCTGATTGGTACATCCAAATTGAGCTCCAACCTAAGAAGTAACACGTCCAACTGCTTGTGTCTACTTATATTTGCACCCGATTCTAAAAAATCGGCTTGTTTCTCAAGAAGCTGGCTCAGCTGAAATTCAGAGATATAGGCCAAGCTTTTGCGATCGTTACGCAGCTTAGCGATAGCTTTATTCAGCGCCTGGGCTATGACTGCCATGCGCATAACCACCTCGGCTAACTCTTCCGGACTGACAATATTCAGCTCTTTCACTCTTTTCCGTGAGCGCCGATTGTTAGCCCTATGTTGTTCCAATTGTTCTTCCGTCCAATTTGCACGCTTACCTTTGTAACTCAACTTTTTCTTTTTCTCAAGCACTGGCATACCAGCTTATCCTTCTACTCTCAGTCTGTGTTGGCCTCTATCGCTATTGATATAAGCTTTTAACTCTTTTGTACGATCCAAGAACTCAGTTAGGGTATTAATATCGATATCTGCGTAGCAACTATTTGGTGGCAACGTCATGCTCGGCCGCAATTTTTCAAACGCTTTTGCCTGTTTATCCGACATAACTGTCGAAACACACGAATTGTACTCTGGCGGCATTCCCAGCAGTATGGCCCGCCAAAATGCCCGGCACGTTTCATGCGGCATATTTAATCCAGCGAGCTCCGCTAGCAAACTTTCGGCTTTTTCCCTGCCTGTTTTGCGCTGGATAATGGCTTCGTTATTCAATTTGGATTACCGGCTTTCTAATTCAAATACGTGCGGTGCGTTAGTCAGTTGATATTCAGCGTTTACGACCGCTGCGTTATAAGCTGTCGTTTCACAAATTGTAGCAACGCCGTATGACTCGTGTATGTGGCCAAATACCGCGATTTTCGGGCGTTTGGTCACTATGGCTTTGGCCATACTTGACGAACCTAACATAGCTGTCGTGATAACACCAGGCTGCGAGTTGTAACGCGAATTACTAATTGGCACGGAATCTAGACAACCAAGCGGCGGACCGTGTGCTAGCAAAATATCTAAATCGCTAGGGATCTTGCTAAACATATGCTCGAGCTGCGTGGAATTAGCCCCGAATGCCCAGCTGTCGTGTGCTATCCGTAAATCTGGCGGTTTGGGCTGCCACGGCGTACCGTAGATCCGTAAACCGCAGAATTCACAAGCTTGATCGGCCAGATAAGTCCAAGCTAATCGGTACGGTATGTCTGGCTCTTGTTCAAATAAAACGTCGTGGTTGCCGGCTATACCTATAACCGTAACCCCTTGCATCCGCAATTTTCTTAGCCACGGATCAAATTCAGACCAATAGAATTTCCTCGCAGTATGCGCATTGCCTGCAATATCCCCGGCTATAAGCAACAGGTCTTGCCCTGCAAATTGCGTAACTGGTAGCAAATACCCGTGTATGTCGGATATCGCTGATATTTTAACTTTTGGCATCCAAATCCTTTTCCAGTGCTCGTTTAATCCTAATCTACTAGTTCCGATTCTAAATCGTCAAAAGTAGGGTCTATTGGCAAGTTACGTAGCGCAAACAATACGCTGCTAAGTAGGTAGCGAGTATGCATATAGGTTACGTGCAGCGTCGCGCGGCTGGCCGCAAACATGTTAGGTGCCGCAGGCACGGCGGTAGTGTACCACGACATAGTTCTTGTTAAAGTGTGTATAGCGGCCTTAGTATTTAAAATGTAATTTTCACAGTCATATACAGTTCCGCGATAAGGCGGATCGAGTACACGGCCAGGCGCTACCTCTCCAGGATAGCAGTAGCTCCACGGCCTACTGCGAAATTGGGGTGGTGTCGCCATATTTAGCTTATCCCACATTTTGCAGGTTAGCGGATAATCTACTTGCTGAGATTTAAGCATTTGCGTCTCCATTCGGCCCTAATTGTAGCTGTAAAGCTCTTGTACGGTGGTTTCCATATATTTAATATTCAATGCCATATGTGCTGACGCCTCGATGCGGCTAAGCCCTCTACCAACAGAAAATACCGGATGCGGTGTCTCTGCAGAATACCATTCCATACTCACGAAATCATTTGCATGCGTACAGTTCTCGGCAAATTTTCCGAAAGAGGGCGCATCCACAGGGCAGTTGTCGCTAACACGCCAATGACCGGCCCTTTGTGGATGTATGCGATCCCACATTAACTTATTCAAAGACCTTGTCATAATCCGCGAAACCTCCTGGACATACTTACCATATTAACTACTGGTGCTGTACAGAGCCGCTGCCGTGATTTCGCGAATCTCTTTAACGGTGCAAAATTCATTTAAACAAACATCTGCTAGCGTAGTATATGTATATGCGCCTCGGTTAACTGTAAGTTGGTTGTATTTACGCGTAACCTCCCAGTAACGAACTATGCTGGTCTCGTCATGAAGCAATATGCTAACTCTCACACAGTTATAATTTTCAAACACCAAATACACATCGCTAACTTGACACCCGTACTTCGGAGTTAGCAGTATCGTTTTTATATCCATAACTTCGGACATAGTTAATGTTCGAAACATTCGAACGGATAAACTCTCGGCAACCGGCTCTGGCATTATTTTAACTATAGCGTTCATTGTGATTAGCTACCAAGCTGTAAAACTCAATGCACTCGACCACGGCGTCTGTTTTCTTACCAGTTACAAGAACAATGGGTGTGCGTACCTGATACATGTACTGCGTTCCATCATATTTATAGAATACTAGGCGAAACATTTGTCTACCGACCATATATCGCACTATTACCATATTATGTGAAGTGTTGGGCATTGTGCATCCACCTGTCGCATATGTCTGCCATAGCAACTCTGATCGGGATTATACACCTAGTGTACGAGATAGCCTTGTAGTCCAGCACGGCTACTACGCTGTACAACGCTGCACCTGTATGGCGAAAAACTATATCGCCGTGCATAGCACCAATTACACGGTACATGGCTGGGCCGCAAGTATTAGCAATAATGTGCGCCTTCTCACCCATATTCAATGTTTTCCACATTTCTATATTTATAGCGGCACTCATGTTATACTCCAGTTTTGAACATCCAATGGTGAAACATATTACCAGGCGCCACTCGTATATCCTTACGCTCAAAGTAGGTGATATATTGCACGTATAAGCATACTGCTGTGATACGATCTAACCGCCTAACTCTGCTATATAAGGATTTATGGAGCATTTCTAATATATCGTCTGGCGTACACAGTGCCATGAGGCTCACATTGTCTGGCGATACGGTATTGCAGTTAGCACCTAGCTTCATCTGGGCGAACGTTACTTTTCTCGCCATCATTGCACCCATAGCTGCACTAGTAATTTGAGAACGCCTTCTGTAGTTTATGCGGAAAAAGTGCTACGCAGCTAATGATATTGTATACGGGGGCTTTGACATGCCTAGAAATCCTAAATGGTTTGGTAACTACGGCGTGCACATAGTTTGGAAGGCTTGCTGCTCCTACATAAAGCACGTTTGATGGGACACTTCCACTTAATCCTTCAGACGACATGGCCAATTTATGCCACATGCGGCGATTTATACCTAATTGCATATCTTACCTTCGAGTAGTAAAAGAAACGCGTCCGCGGTACTATAGCACCGCGGAACACGTAAACCGTCGGAACTAAATGTTATTTGGAATTCGCGTTGAAGTACAACTTCGTAGTATTAGCGAATTCATCGCTCCAGTCCCAGACGTCGCGCATCCAGGCATTAAACTCCGTCAAGGTAAGTTCGAGCGTATCTCGCACGTCGAGTTCGGCGATATCGATGGCCAAGTTATACATTGGCTCATACGATTTCGGCACAGGCATATTGATGACGATAGCGTCTGATACCAAATATTTGGCAGCTTGTCGTGGAATGGCGTCATCCTGCAGCGCTTCAATTCGCGCTATCTCTGTGCGTTGTCGAACGCCCATCTGCGTGACAGCGTCTTTGAACGCCGCGTTTAACTTAGCAGTCAATTCTTGCTTATAGCCAGTAACAGCTGCTCGGTAATCGGCAATGTGCTGCTCACGGTTAAGGCGCAACTTATCCAGTAACACAGCTCGATTTATGTGCACTTTGCGTTCGAGCAAATCACTTCTCAATTCCATTACAGGTTCCTTCAAATGTTTTGTGGCCATAAGGCCTGGGGATTTGGATGGCATTTAAGTTGTATAGGTAACTTCAGGTGTCGCGGCTTGCGCAGCTTTCGCAGCGGCTTGTCTGGCTTTTTCCATATAAACAGCGCGATCTATCGCGTCTTTGGCTTCTGTCAGATCTTGAATAACATCGCCTTTACCGCGTAAACCGGTGCAAAGCAATTTTTTAATTGCATGCTGTCTGGCCGGACAAGTTACCGCAAACGCTTCTAAAACAGAGTACACGTCCACTTTCGAGCCCTGTATGCAATGAATCTCACGAAGATATTTTGCCCCGCTTAAGTTAAACACTTCTGCGCCCGCTGCCGCTTGCGCAGAATTTTCGGTAGGCGCTTTACCTGCCTTACTTTTTTTCATTAACATCGCTCCTCAGATTGCGTACTAAATTTAGTTTTACAAACTTCACATGTTACTCGCGTCGGGATGCAGCACATATCAAAATCTTCCCAATTTTCTGGTAATTCCGCATACGGCTCTAATTGGTGAAAAGTACGGTACACCGTTTCCCGATCGGCATCTGTCAATTCGGCTACCCTGCTTTGTGCAAAATTGCTGTGTCCGCAATCTTCACAAAACCACTGAAACGCCTGCCTTAGTTCTACAATCCGCAATGGCTCTTCTTCTGCCATTACAGCTGCTCGTCTTCCAAATCGTAATCGGATTTCAACTCTTGCAAAGTCTTACCTTTTTTCTCTCGATATTTGCTTCTTCGCGGATTGCAGCAAGCATCGCAACTACATTGCGTAATGTTATCCGCGTTGTGCACTGCATCTTGAACTATATCTGGGCGTTTGGTATTTCCGGTGGCGTAATTCCAAATTACGCCAACAATGAATCGCGCTTTATCACGCATTCTTTGCTTATGGTGTCTGCGCACGGCTCTTTTAGTCGAGCGCTGATTTTCCGACGCATCTGAATCTTCTGTTGGCAAAGTCACCTCCTCACTTGAGATATTCGTTAAGTTATTGCCTATGGCTTTACACGAACAACCAGGACTACCTACCGGTTTAAATCTGGACGCGCTACAACAAACATGATGTGTATGTTTAGTCATTAATATCTCGAAGCATAAATGTGGTTCATTATAGTACGCGGCTCTACCCCAAACAGTGGCGCCACTCCGGAGTGCCGAGTAGGGGCGCCACCCAGCGCACTATACAACAGCGTGTTGTTTTTACAATACTTTTGCGTACAGGGTTCCCCGCGAAAATGCGTGGATTGGTAGAATTAATTTGCAGTATTGCACTTATGGTAGCACTACACCAGTGCTCGCAATCCAGATGCCTATCGATATCTATAGATACCGTGTCATCTTCATCAGGTACTGTTGAAAAGAATACTGTAGCTCTAGTATTGATTTTCTTCCACATATCTACATTAGGTGTACTCATTTAATACGTTTCTGCTGAGTTTTCGATGCTTGAATATGTTTAGTCATTAATAGCTCAAATGCCGGTTATTATTTGTCAATTCGTAGCACACTATGTAATCCACATTACGAGATGTATCAAAAAGTGGAGGGGTACCGGCAACTATTACACGCGCAGAACATAGTGCGGTCACCATATGTGCGGGCCGAGCGAACGCGTTTATTGTAGTTAGTCCGCCTTCTAAGCGAATATTTCTAGGTCGCCCGCACATCGGTAATATATTAGCAGCGTCTTCGGGTTTATGTAACATGTGCAGCCTACACCACATCTTCAAATTCAAATTTCTCATTTCCGCGGGCTCCGTTTATTTGCGGCATATTCCGTAGCTAGGACTGCGGCCTCAAATTCTAATCGAATGTTAAAAAGGCTGAATAATCGCTGAGTGCCTTTAGAAGAGTTGTGTTGCAAAGCATCGTCGATAGTCACACTATTGTAGTGCCTGCAATCAATATGCTCGTTCACATTTATAAAAGTATGTATCTCTTCGTTAGGAATCGGTGTCAGCCGCAATGTTCCGCGCGTGTTCAATACGCGCCACATACGCTCATTTGGTGCCAGCATGTCACGACCTGCTTAAATATTGAAAGACGTAGTGTGTTTGCAAAACATTACGGCGCAGCCGGCGCATCGACTGCGGACATTCGCGAAGCTCGCAATACCTTTAGATGCTTAATCACCAGTTTTTTAAATGCTTTAGCTGGCTCAACGGCAGTCACTTCGAAAATGATCCGCTGGCCGCTTTTACTAAATAACATTACCTGATAAAGCGATATCGATCCTACTACACGCGTTAATATGTTTGCACCCTCGCCATCGCGCAACATTTTAAACAAAGTATCAAATGTGAATGGTTTGGCGTCCGCCTCTATTTCGGCAGTTGTTTTTATTTTCCGCGCTTTTCCTTTTCTATTTGTACTGCTCGACCAGTACGTCGCCCCAGATGATACCTGCACACCGTGATTTCCGGATATTACAGCGCCATTATTCCCGTTTAGCATGTAATTCGGTGGGTAACCGTATAAGATGGTCTCTGGCCAAACTGGTGCAGTAGGAGCCCATGTTCCATTCTGCCAAGCCGCTCCGTTGTTTGAAATATTTGCATTACTGGCTGCCATATCGAGTATCCGAAATAGTTTCAATGAAAATTGCGATGATAAGCTGTCCGATTATTTATTCAGCTTTTTTAAATGCTCCAGTACTTTGACAGCTCCGTGAGTGTTCAGCATTTCTGCCAGCACCTCGTACACGCGTGCAACCTGCCTATCGTCCGATTTTACATCGAATTCTGCCCGCAGCGTATCTGACAGTTCGGCGAATGTCGTTTGTCGTAATTTTTCCATTCTATGTTTCCTGCACTCCTGCTTTACTATGTTCAACCCGCGGTACATTTTTACCGCGGGTTGTTTTGGATTACAAGTCAAATCTAAAGAAAAGTGTAGGTTAGCCAGTCTTTAGCTGCTGGATGAGCGTCAATTTCTGATTGCAAATGCCTACGGCTTGATTTCCAAAGAACCGGCGCATCCAACAGGTGTAGCCCGTAAAGCAGCCCGCGTTGCGTCGCCAAAATACTAGCTCGGCGCGCTGGCTTGCTATCATAACTGTCCAAAAGAAACCGACATAGCCTGTTCAGCGGAAATTCGGATAATATCTGCTCGGTTTGTTTGTCAAACATATCGTTTGCAGCAACGTAATTCAATTTTCGCAAACGCCTGTACCAGATCATGTCGGCCATGATCGTACTGATCATCATATGCAGTTTAATCGCGGTACGCACGTACACCGTTGCGCTGCCCCAATCATGAATATCTTTGGTGTCGAGCCAAACACTGAGCTTTTCGATGGTGCTGTGTACCGCTGTTTCAAACCGCGTCTCGCGCTCAGGCCAATTGTTCAATACGTTTGTTACACTGTTAGCGCCGGATGCCGGCACAGGCGACATAGCTGAGATCAGTTCCGCGTATACACTGCCCGGCTCCGAACTATCAGCATATTCCGACGTATTCGAAAAATTGGTTATGGCCGCTTTCCAGTAACACATTGTCGTAGCAGCCACGTTAGTCGTGGGGCTAGTAGTCCTAAAATGCATTTTTTGACCCTTAAATATGAAATAAAAAAGAAAGCCTGGCAGTTTGCACCGCCAGGCTCTTGTGGCTTACATCGGATTGTCAGCTTTTACGCCTATTTCCGATAGTCCTATCTTGCCAGCTAGTCCGAATAGCTCGCCTACTCGGCCCTAAGCCTGTGAACTCGCCATGATCCGCTGGCGCCATGCACTGCAAAATCATTTCTGATTCTTCCGACACCTTGTCGGCAAGTAATTCTGGATTGTCGGCATCCTCCATATGCTTGTTACAGCGCCGACCCAGTCTACACGCGTTCTCGCCGTGCTTAACGGACTTCTGAAACGGGTGTCCCGTATTAACTACATAACGTGCAATATTCGCACGCGGTGCGTCTAATACGGAACTGATCAGATGCCTGTTTTTTCCACGCGCTCGGCATACGTGTTTCAGCTTATCGTACAACTCGATAGCATCCTTATCGTACTGTAAATGCTTTAGTCGAAGTTGCAACACCTCGAACACTAGCTGTTCAACGTCTGTCACCGACATGTCGGCGAAATCCGGTGATTTTGATAATCGCAGCAGCTCCCGATACATAATCGTTCGGACAGGCCATAACGACAAAGCGGCGGATGCACCGATTATGCTATCCGCCACTTGCATAAAAAATGCGCATTTTTGCTCTACTTCGCAAGTATGCACATTCCGCAACTTTTTCAGCCATCTTTGCAAAACAAGCTTTGGAAGCTGGGCAACAGACCAACTTCCGCGTTGAATCGCAAGACATGGATCGCTTAGCAATCCGATTGTGGTACTTGTGGACATCCTGCCCTATCTGCAAATTCACGAACAGCTTCTTGCACAAGAACAGTAAAGGCTTGCCAACCGGCGTACGCCGATAACATGCCTAGCATGGCCGTGACCATGTAACCAGTAGGTACAGTCGCGGCTACAAAAATACATGTCGCCGCAGACATGCTCATCACGAACGTCGGGCGCCAATGGCGCACATGGAAGTTCCAGAGTTCACGTATAACTTTCATGGTTATTCTCCTGCTTCAAATATGAAGCGTGTAAGTATCACTTCCGCAAGTAGCGACGGCACACGCAGCCGCGCCAATGATCGCAATCACAACTGATTGCAATAGACATAAAAAAACTAGGAAACAGATCGCCGCCGTAGTTAAGAATTGAGCTATTCGCCACATATTGGTCATCCTGCCAATAAATTCCTGAGAGATTATCCAACATCAGCGGGATTGAAGAAGTCCGCTATGTTACATTGTAGAGCACCTTTCTTACCTAAAAAAAGACTCTATGAATGGATATGAGTATCCATTATATATGACGCATTTTTGCAACTGTTTTAGGTAAAACAACAGGGAATGTTAGCAAATTCGCTATCACTCCCTCGTTGTTTACCACGTGTAGTTGCCTAAACATTAACGCTGGAATGTTCCAGCAATCCGTCGATCAAATCTACGCTTTCTTCCCATGATATATATTCGCCACGTTCGGCGCCATTTGGGAAAAACGCGCGCTGCAATTCTTCAACATCTTCTTCATTCAACGCTGGGTACGGGCCGTACTCGCGCGTTAACGACAAAAGCGTGATCTCCATATTGGTCAATTCTCGACCGAGATACAGCTTCAGACATTCTCGTGTGCGACTCCAGTGCGGATTGTCGTTCTCGAATCTGTCCAGCACACAACTTGGTGCTTCAATTTCAATGAAATGCTCAGCAGCATCGAGCAATTGCTCCAAAACCCTTTTTGACACCTTTATTTTAGGCATACTTCTTCTCCACAAAATTATTTAGCGACTATCGCTGAATTTATAAAACCGCAACCCCAGCGTTGGCATTGCAGCTAACTGTATGTCTATTCTACGCAGAATAGCTTTACGTGCAACTGCCAATAGTGTAGGCGTATCGCACAAATTTGACCCTCCTTAATCAAGGTGCACGACGTCAGCTGGGAAAGGCCACGTTGAGCTTTCCGCGGCTGGTGGTAGCCACATACCCATGTTCAAATTAGTGTGGCGCCACATAAACACGAGTAGGGCCTGCGGCGCGTTTTGCATAGACAGTTGCTGCACAAGCTGCAACTGTGGCAAATACGCGGCTTGAAATTGCGGTATAGCTGCCACAGTTGGTTCAGTAGCGTCTAACACAATCACGAAATGTTTATTGCGCAGTTTTGACAATGAGCGCAATAGCTCGCAACCGGCTATTCCAGCGAACTCCTCATAAAAATTGTTGCATGCGCGTACAGCCATGCGATTTGCCGTTGTAGCACTCGACATCTCCTCATAGGTTAGCAAATTATTTGCCATCGTTAACGTCTCCTATTACCGTAAGCCGCCTAACGCCTAAAAATATTGTGATTTGGTAAGTTACCGCGAATTGCTAACAATAGCAATCCGTACACAATATATGACGCGTTTAAACATCAAATTTAGCTTTAAACCGGTGAAACAGCTCTGCTACTCTGGCTAATTCAGCTTTGCCCAGCCACTGCGGCCCTATTTGATTCAAAACCTTTAATATGCGCACAATTCTCGGGCCTTCGTCGGACTTGCCGATATATCGCAGTACTTCTGAAGTAGCTATCCGATCTCCGGTGAAATGCAGAAAGGCCAGCGATGTAGCCACCTGATCCAACGCAGATCTGCTATCCGTATTAATGTCATTTAATGCCGGTACCGTGATTGTGGGATCGAAAATAGCTGGATATCGGAAGGGTATGCGCTCACATCCGCTGAAATGCACAAGCATATCTCGTTTAAGTGCCTGCACATTGTTAAAAAACCCCCATAGCGAGAACTCGAGCATGCATTCGCTCCACCCGTTTTCTGGGTAATCCTGCATTGGCGTGAAATGCAGGGAATAACCTTTTGATGCTACAGCCTTGATCTGTTCAATCAGCCAAGGATGCGTCAGCTTGCTGCTAAAGGATATACCGTCTGCCCGAGATCGCCTTAACAACTCTGCCGGATAAATGGCCCCGACGTCATGCAGCCGCGGATAGACATATACATTCTTCGAATCTAGAATCTCAAACCCATTATATTCAGACGTCAAAATACAGCGTGATTTTGTTAAAGCCTCTTGTACTTGGCCATATATTCGCTGCTTAAACTGTTGGTCCGTTTGTGAGAGTACGATTACGTCGTACTTGTTACCTTCTAGTAGTTGCGGTAAATCGAGCTCGTATGTGTCCCGCCATTTGTTTTCGTCCAACGGTACGTGATGATACGTAACACCCTTGGGTAAATTATCGGAATCCACGTCGCCAGCTAGTACCACGTGAATATCGTAATCTAACGTTTGCAGCGCCCAACGCATATTCGCAACGTATTGCGGTATGCCATACGGCAGCCGAGTAGCCACCATCGCCGCTACGCGCATTACAGCCCAGCCCGTCTGCGATATTCAGCTACCAAGGAGTCAACCGTCTGCGGATCTGTAATACCTAGCTGTTTAGCTATCTCGCTGCGCACTGCCGATTTACCCAGCCCGTCATAGCCGAACATGCCGCGCTGAGCCATAGCATTGATCTGCGGCAACGCTTGCACAAACTTAGGGTTGTTTTGCAACGAGTCTAGTAACGCACCTGGATTTTGAGCCGCCATTTGCTGCGGGGCAGCAGACCCTGCCAGAGCCCCGGCAAGAGCTGGAGTGGCCGCAGGAGCAGGAGCGGCTGCTGCAGCCTCAGCAGGCGCGCCGGTCGCTGCGCCACCTGCGTTACCCCTGCCAAATGCATTCCCGGTGGCGGCTACTGCGCCAGCCGCGCCTAACATACTCAACAATACAGAGCCTAGTCCGCCTTGGCCGCCTAGCAAACGCATCACGCCGATTGCCAACGCGCTCAGCCCTAACCCAGCGCCCACAATTTCAGCAGGCTGCATATTTTTCAATATCTCGGGTATTTGCTTCGGATCTTGCACTACGGACGACAACATGTTCGTGGCGTTAGTCATTAAATTCTGCCCGATTTCTCCGGTCTTCCCCCATATATCCACGTCTGTCTTTATTGCCGGATTTTGCAGCGCATTAGTCACAGTTGACTGTGCGCCGTGAGCAATTTCCTTTACCTTCTCAGGTGCAGCGTGCAACATCTCTTTGGCTTTTTCTGTAAAGCTTTGAAACGGCCCTGCGGATTGAGCTGCCTGAGCAGCCTGCGCATTTACTTCGGCTGGTGCGGCTGGTGCGGCTGTTTCTGGGTTTTGTGCCTGATCTTGCGATTGAGACTGCGACTGCGACTGTGCGCCTGCAGAAGCAGGCTGCGTTGCCGCGGCAGCCGGGTCGGTTTGTTTGTTGATATAGTTGTGCAGCATATGCTGATTGACCGCGTGCTCCACTAAGCGGTCTCTATCTACCCCAGGTGCCATACCTGTTGAATACTGTGCGCGTATTCCGTCGGCAACGCTGGTCAGTTCTTGCTGCTGTTCTGGCGTAGCGTTGTTATAAAACTTGTTGTACTGCTCGCCTAACGCTTTGTTTTCATTATCAATAACGAAATTATTATGCGGAGTTGTGTAGAAAGTATCGTAAGCCGCTGGCCCAAGCGACAGTCCTACAAATGGTAACGTACTACCTATTGGATTGTTTAAGACACGGTTCGTAACGCCCACCCCCTTCTTACCGACATTGACGGCGGCCTGCCCAGCTTGTGTAAGTGCTCCGATGGTCCCGTCCGTAAACGATCCGAACGTACTCGCTGTATTAACAGCTTTTCCAATTGGACTATTCGCTGCCGCGGCACCGCCACGTACGACTGCCGGAAAAACATTTTTAATAAAAGGCAAGGCTGCGCCAACACCGCGTGCCACTGCGCCAATCGCACCGAATATGGCCTGTTTTTCGATACCGACCTGCCGTATAAACTGCAAATCGCGCGAAAACTCTTCGTTGATACTTTTCGGATCCATCGATAACCTCGGGTGAATTGATTATTCCACTATTATAGATCCGAATTGGTCACGTATTTTTCCATTATTAGTTTGACATATGCCGTTTCAGAATCAGTTGCCGGACGACTAAACTTGTCGGCCAACATGAACTCTCGCTGTGATTTGGCGTTGTGGCCATCGTAAAACCTGACTATTAAATGCGTGTCATTGCTCACTACTTGCAAATTGGGCAATAAGAACGTCTTTTTTAACATTGGCGGCGGAGAAGTCAGGGAATTTACAAAATTGCGTGTCACGTTTTGCTGAATTTTGTCGAAGCCTAATCGGAGGAACGGAGAATACAGCAATGTACTGTGCACACCGGCCGGCTCAGTTTTCACAATAATATTCCCGGTGAGTAAATCCACATGTATCGCCGATGTAAGCATTGCAACACTTTGCACCTCCATTTGTCTAACCATATAATTCAAGAAATCTGGGTGTCTATAATCTCCCTCATCCCAGTGACACATGTAGTATGCGCGTTTGTCTCTTATTATTTGCTGCGCCACCCATGTTTTAGCGGCATTACGCAATTCACCCAGCATACATTTTCGCGGTATAAACACGTATGTGACTTCCGGATCTTTCGCTTCTAATTCCGGTATCCGCCGATCTGTAACAACCACCAGCCGTTTTTGTCCGGCATAGACTTGAGATTTAAATGATTGAATAGTGCCGCGTAAGATGTCTGAGCGTCCGCCAGTTTTCCCGGCTATACACACTGCATACACATTCGTTTTAGCCGGCTCCATACCTGTGTTAATTCCCAATTTAGAGGTAAATTAGCGCATTTCCGATTATGTACTAAAATCGGTTGGGAGTATATTACTACAACACATGCCTATATATTAGGCAGTATTCTACTTTTGCTGAATATTTAGGCTATTTAGTATGTTTTTCTTAGCCACTGCCATTTTCAATAGATCTTCCGCAGTGGCAGCTCCTTTTTTTAACTTGTTGACATGCTTATACGGACGAGGCATAAGCTTCTTACCAGCCTTAGCCGTGAAGTGCTTATCTTTTGCCTCGAGTATAGGCTTAATCTCAGGCATTTGCGCTAATTCTTTCACAGCTGCAGACGCTGGCGCACTGTGCTCAGCTTCTACTGGCGAAGCTTGTGCAATTTGAAAACCTAAGAATTTTTGCAACTTGGCTAATACTTTGGCATCCATTAACGGCCGGCTCCAGCAGAAGGTAACAAGTGACTTACACCGCTGACAAGCGGAGTCTGCACGACTAAAGGCGTAAACAGCGGTGAAATTGGCCAGCCGGCATCAGCTGCAATAGCCGTTTGAACATTTGTCGAGACTAGGAATCCCCCGTACGCCTGTGCATAAATACTAGACGGAGTTAGTCCAGAGTAATGCGCAATACCGTACGGAGCACCGTACCCGTAACGTACTTGCAGCGCCCCGGCTGTAATACCGGACCAGTCACCAGATGATTTCTTTATCTGTACGACACCGCTAACTACTTGAGAAGTAAAACCAGTATCGCTCCACGACGAACCTGAATCAACACTAATCTCCACAGCTGCGTCCGCTCCGGGTGTCACCGTACTTAGCGTGCTGTTAAAGTTGCGTAACAAAATAGTGTCTTTGGCGGCAGAAGCAAATTGCGCGCTAACCAACGTTTCCATTAAGTCGGCTACTGGCAAAATAGCGTTACCAATTGCACATCCAAACCTGGTAGCGGCTCTGCTATCCAACGGAAGTGTTGCTATTGCGGATCCTTGCGAATAGTAATGATAGCCAGCGTAATAGTCATGGAAAAACGCTGCAAATGTTTTAGTAATTCCGGCTGTAAATGTATACGCCCAATCGTATAGCACTTTACGTAACGCGTGCACTGCTGGAATGTCCAACACTGGATTCACCGCCGGAACTTCTGGAGAACGTCTGGCCGCGCCCACGACTGACACTCTTGAAATATTAGGTACCACCTGAATCAGCCCGGTCGGACCTGTATACAACTCATCCAACTGTGCTTTAAATCCGCTGCCAAAGTCCGCAGCCACGTCAACATCGCTCATATGGCTGTGTGCATGTATAAACATAGAACACAACGCAGAATGATCAGCTAACGCAGCAGCGATATCGCTTATAAGGTACGACCCAGAGCCGTTACCTTCAGCGCTACGCGCGTCTCCCAACCAATTTGTAAGACTGTCGCCCTGCGTGGCCAGCCAAACGAGCTCGACAGGTGGCGGCGTTGTACCTGGAGTTAACGCCAACATTGCGTTAATGCGCCCAGTGATCTCCGTCATATACGCATTGTTGCCTGTAGTCGTCAACACAGAGCTGTATTTGCCATATGACGGCGTAGCTAGGCCTGCTAGTGCCGGCATATACGTATGCGTCACATTTCCAAGCCGTGCGTGTGGCAATGGAGAGTTGTTGTATAAGAACGTGTTGCGCAATATTTCGTCGCCGAATACCCATATTCTGTGCCCAACACCTATACGCCGCGTGGATGTGCAACTGTATTGCTGATTGGCTCCTAGCGAATCTATCGAAGCTGTGACGGTATACCAGTCTTGCGCAATTACTTCCGAGCCGGTGTTCGCAAACGTGACTTCCCACGGCCCAGGTGTTGTGCCGGAAATGGCTACTATCCGGGTATAAATCCGGGTAGGCACGGTTACGGATCGAAGTCGCACAGTTATGTAATACGTGGCACTGGTATTAATGTCGAAATACCCGTTGACAGTAAACGAACTGCTGTCGCAACTTACCACTTGCCCATCAGAATACTCGTTTAAGCTGAAGAATCTGTGCTGTCCGATAGATCGCCCAGTTAACGAAGATCCTAATGCCCCGTGGGTACCGGCCCATGTAAAGTTCGGGTACGTGTCTGAAATAGCCCCAGAACTTAGATCGTCAGGCGTTGTAAACGGTCGGTACAGAATGGGATCTCCCGCCGTCCAATACGTTTTATCGCCGCCAACCATGTTTTCACGCGCCCAATCGTCATTGGAGAGCTCTGAAAACATTAAGTCGCTGATCTCGCCGTACCAGAAATTGCTAGCCGCGCTAGAAGACGCACCTGTGTAACTACCAACAGTCAGCACAGCCGACCCTGTACGAAGCCCGGCAAAGTTAACTGTTACAGTATCGCCAGTTTCCACGCTGCTTCCGTCTGTCTTACGAGTTTCAATTGAACACTCGTAAGTCGACGATCCGGTTTTAGTAATGTTTAGAAATACGTGTCTAGGCGCATCGTCTGTAATTTCTGCCGAACGTATTGCGCGCAGAGTACCTGACGCTGCAGAACCAGTCGCATCGTAATACCCAAGATATCCGCCAGCATAGTCACGCGCAAAAATACAGAATCTGTTACGGTACCCGGTCTCTACCGCGTTAGGACCAAAGTATTTACAACAGATCCCTTCGCTTGTACCGGTATGCGCTTGCGTGCCAAACACCGTAGCTGAAGTGGGTGCGCCGTCTACACCGCTCAACTTTGATCGATTCGGGCGCGCCATGAAAGCTAGGCTAGCCGAGTCTGAAACGCTCAAACTATCTGCCCAATACTGCAGCTGCGGACCGTTTAATACTGTACTAGATCCAGAAAATAGTATGCTCGTGTTCGCTGTACGCGAGGCTTCTCCCTGTGTAGTACTGTCACTAACCTGAAATAACTGTTTACCTACAAACTCGCCGCCGTAAAGAATAGATGTGGAACTGCGACCAGCCTGAACAGTGTAATACCCGTTTGGAACTGTTAGAAAATCTATAGTGTTCTCACTAGGTACAGTCGCAACAAAGTCCGGCACAAACGACGATTCGAGAATGTCATTAGTTTGCGCATTAATCAGCCGTACTTTAATAACCGTATCCGACGGCATACCGTTAGCCAAACTCATAACCGACACAGTAACTCGGTTAGGTCTGAGCGTTATGCCATGGTTTTCGCTTATAAACACGAAATTTGGTCCATATGCCGCGGTGTAAGCATAATTAAATTCACCGCCAGACAGGGTAGATCCGGTCCCACCTTGATTATTGTTGGACCATACCAATGCCGGTTTCCCGTCAGTCAGACCGTTAGGATCTGGCGAAGCCGCTAAATCCGTTGGGCCGCTTAACTGGCGCGCCACACGAATACCGGAATCCACGGTTTGCAATACGCGATGCCCCTGCACCCAAGCTCTTGGTTTAATTGCAGTCGTCAGCATATTCAGCGAATCGGAATCCGCTAAGCTTGCTTCAAATTGCCCTAGCTCGCCTGGGAAAAAGCGATTGCCGGTCCAATAATCCGTACCAAAATACATAGGCTCTGATAAGGATCCAGCGGTTGCCCGATTGAAATAATTATCAATCACATCGCCTTGTTCATATGTCGAATCGCCCGGTTTCCATGTCCATATCTCTGTTCGAGTCGACGGATCTGGCGAATTATCGGAAAGCAGCCGGTAAAACCAGACAAGTAAGCGCGGATCGTCATCCAATATCTCAGCGGATCTGGCGCCCCACTGCCATTTGGGCGTACTCATGTTTTCCCAGGTATCCTGGTAATCTACAGCACCTAATCCTGCGCCTAACGAATCCAAACCGAAAAACACGTACCTGTTGCGAAAAGCCGTTTCCGGAGCATTCGGCCCAAAATACAAGCAATTAAAGCCCTGATTAGTTCCGCCAGAATATTGGCGAGTTCCGAACAACGGAACATGGCCGTCATTCACCAGCCCGCGCTGCACACGTACCATGCAACGCATATACCATGTTAAATCTAGGCCGGTCGCGAATGCGGTACGACCCCAGTCGCTTACACTGACAGACGTTAAATAACGTTTATCTAGAATGTCGTTCGACGGTCCAAAATTGATAGAAGTGTTGGGCATTTGGCTAGCGCTAACGAACTGCAAAGGGTATTACGGATCTTCCTTCATTATAGAAGATCGCGAATAGCTAAAAAAATCCGCGGCGGCGGCCACGGATTAGTTAGATTTCTATTGAATTAATCAATTAATCGTAGGCGGAGCAGAGCTGGGCGCGTCCACAACTGCAGCCTCAATCGGCGAATCAGCCGGTAATTCTGGCAAAGGCTCGTCGTAGGCCACAAACTCTTTAGAATCTGCCAGCTTACGAATTATGGCATGCCAGTCCAAACACGCGGCGTAGGCGTACAGCCAAAATAATTGTGGCGACAAGTCGACACTTCGGGACAGCCGTAAAAAAATCATCACGAACACGCATATAAGTGTTTGCGGCACTATCACGTTTTTGCAAAACGTCTGCGGTCCGAGCTTATATTGATAGGTCAGTATGTTCACAACACCGAACAAGTAGAATATCGGCGACAAAGTCACCAACAAGAACTTAACCGGTCCAAGCCATTGCAGCATGTCCAAAACCAACGCTACCAGCAGCAGGGCCCACGCAAATAAAACCTGCATTCGCCCTGGGCCGCTTAATTGCAATCGTCGCGCAAAATTTTCCACGATATTAGTCCTTCCGACTATTGATTTCAAAACCTTCTGTCGCTAACGAACTGACGACAGCTTCAGCTAATAGCCGTGGATACGGCGTCTCATGCGTCTCGAACAAATCGGTCAAGGTGTGTAAGACCTTGGCCGCCGGCTTCTCGACGCGGTCTGCTATCCAACACACGTACTTATCCTGCACAGAAGTCTCGAACAACTGCGTTGTGCTTGGCACAACTGCATTGTTAGGTAGCAATTGCATAGCTTCCGCAAACGGAATAACTTTTACTGTCGGAGAATCGCATCCAGAAATAAATAACAACCACATCGCAATCATTCCCTATTTAAAAGCATGTCCCACACTGGTGGCGCTTCTGTTTCCAATTCATAATCGATTACACCTGGTTTTCCGAAATCCTCAAAAACATTGAACCATCTCGGTTTCCAGAAATTCCTACTATCTATACGCTCCGGATCGTCTGAAGACACGGATTCTTTATACAATTTGCTGCGGACGGTCACTATAATCGGCTTACCGTTTACTCTCTGTAAGTATTTAAAGGTAGCGCCGCCATCCGGAGTACGCGTAGGTCGCCCAAGCGTACTATTATCTCGCGACTCGGGATCATTGGGCACCAACTTAAAACCTAATGCCCTAAATTTGCCGTCCTCCGGCAAGCATTGCCAAGCAATTACTTGAACATACGCCAACCGGCCGTCGCCAGCCGCTACAAAATGATGTAACTCGAGCATATCCACTCGAAACTCAACATCCTGTTTACGCACATCTCCGCACACACACAACAGCACTATCATTAACCAGTTCATGGCCAGCCTCGTTAAAGTAAGTATTCCCCACTTACTTTAACATTAACCAATTTATCTGGTCCTGATCTCGACTACACGCTTACCAATACAGTAAATCATGTAGTCGAGATTACTCGACAACCAGTACGCTGACTATTCTGCCTTAGGCAGACTCTTCAGGTACTCGTCGAAATGAAATTCGAACTCTTCGCGGCTACCAGTCAGCATTTGCCAGCCGTGCATTTGCAAGTAACCGTTGTACTCTCGGAAAGTACGCAAAATACCTGCGACCGCTCGCGCTTGCACAGTCGGACCGCCCGGAGCCTTGAAGTTATGCAAAGCATTTGGGCCCAATCCGGCGCGTTTGGCCGGAGTAGTTAGATTGACCCCCAATGCTGGAAAAATCAGTTTGAACCGTCGCACGACTTCGGCACGATTAAACGTGGCGTTCGGCGCAAACGTAATCTTTTCATATCCGGGATTGGAGTCGGTACGCGCCGCGTCTTGCTGCACAAATTGCTCCATCGTCAGATACCTGGACGGTCTTTTGACCCGCTTCTTAAAAGAAGGGCGCTTCAAAGGTTGCGTCGTCACCGTCGCCGAAACTTTATGCGGCGTCGATCCGACTGTTAAAACAGACGGCGCTTTTTTAGGAGCGCTGCCTACCACACGCGTAACTGGTCGAGCGGTGACCTTCGGAATATGCGCCATATGGTCAACGCATGCCGTCGGAGCTGCAGCAACTGCGCAGTCGGCGGTACCGACATCTTGCAATGCGTAGCTGATCCGTTCGTTTGCCAAATACGCCTGTAATCGCATCAACTGCAAACCATTAAGCTCAATGAGCTTGATTCCTATGATGGCAGTTGGTTGCTGTGTAGCACATTGTGTTTCCATTTTCAAATCCTAGTTTGATTTCGATTTGCCCTTGAAAATAATACGTCGTTTTTGTAAGGGTCTGATTCAAAAACGGCGGTATGTTCGCCTATATCGGCGAAATTATTACATTGCGACAGCTTTTAGAGCTGCCAACTCCTCCAATGTGGTGGCCAGTCGCTCCCAACCAACGAAATCGCCGAGATCGTTACCGTCTGGGAATAACCGCGCATTTACCTCACCAACTGCCTCCGAATGCAGTTTCGGAACTAGGGGATACATCCTAGTCAAAGACAAACAAGATAGTTCTTCCGGCGTGATTTGCCTGCGCAAGTCCCGCTCCATAGCCTGCTTAGTGGCTAAGAAATCTCCACTTGGTCGTTTATCCGCAAACACAAAGTAACGGATTTCAGCTTTCGCCAACTTTTTAGCCGTAATGGCCAACATGGCATACTGTTTTGCAAAATTTGTGCCCATGATCAATCTTTGACCTTGTATGGTTGTCGTAATAACTGGCCTGAAACAGAAGTTAGTACAAGCGTGTGCTTGCGATATTATTGGTTTAGAGAAAGATTATGCTAATTCGCTACCTACACGTTAAGTAGGTCGCCAACTTTCGACACTAGTTTTTACCAGCGCCTACGCCCGCGATTTTTAGACCCCAACGGCGTGAATATCCATAGACAAGCGAACAATATCAAAATCGCTATCACGTCCACGATTTACCTACACCTTTCTGCGGCGTTACTGCGTTCATAGTAACTCCCCAGCATCATTGCGTTTCTTGTTTCGTAAAACACCTTCAATCCACTGTGCAGCCGGACTATTGCGATCGTAACCGTTCTGGAAATTGGATTGTGTGGGCTCTATTTGACCAACCTCGTAGTCACCACCAGCTATTCCCGATCGCTTAAGCGATACATGGAAAATTTTACCGGATTGCGTTTTGAAGATTACCCAGTAAGAAGCATTGTCTAGTCTAGGATCCTCGCTCCCCCAAGAATCTATCTCCAGCACGACACCTCGATACCAGGGGTAGATTTTCTCCATCCATATGTTGATAATATCAACACACGGGTTTTTATCAAATTCGATTGCCATTAAGCCCCTTTTCTATCTGTTGTAAAAACCATGTAAAGCACCACTAGCGTTATGGACAGCAATATCCAGAAAATAAAGGTAAGTACGCTTGGCAGCTAGATTTCATAACCTAACAGCAGCCGACTCTGCCGTATCGGGCAATATTCTAGATGCGCGATGTCGTCCGGATCGTCAAATCGCTGCCCTTGTTTCCACAGCATCGCTATAGTTTGCGCGCAGATAGGACACTCGACGTGGCCTGGACCGTTATCGTCGTGTAAATCCAGCATTGATGCTTCCGCCAACATCTCTAACGTTTTTACCGGAAGCGTGACGCCGATCAACTCGTGTTCGATTTTCATGTTTCGCCTCTAGCTTTTTTAAGTGCGTCTGTTGCTTTATTAATATAATTGCGCAAATCTTGTAAATGCGCGTACCCCTTTGTAGCCGGATATCTATCCCAGTGTTTACGATCTTGCTCCGCCTCTACCATATATTCCAGTGCAAACTCCAGGCAATCGTACAACTCGGGAGACGAAGCCATTAAATTAGCGTTCGCTTCCAGCATAGTCTGATTATGCTTAGCTACTTCGCTCGATTGCGCTGATCCGTTGCCGCTCGATTGATTTATTTTTACCGAGCCAGCTAACACTGCTCGGCCATTATTTGCTACGCGCCACGGGCCGGGTGTAAACCGAGTTTCACTCATTCTGCGCCCGACGTTTCTTGATTATCTCGCGTATCTGCGCTAGCACCACCTCTGGCAATTTAAACGAAGTCGTCTCGCATAACGTGCTCGGATGCGAGGTTCTGACTTTTGAGTCTGCAATTTCTTTACATTGCCGCGATATTTCGGTCCGTAACGCAGATACATGCGGTACCGTCACTCCAGCACCTCGCAGTACACCCAATTTGCGTGAGTCCGGGCACTCGGGTTTATTGTTACAAACTTAACAAACGCATCTTCTGGGTACATATAAACAAGCAGTCTACCGGACTTCCACTGCTCGTTAGTCGAATCACGTACCCTGCAAATCTTAGGCGGCGATGTTACATCATCTTGCGTAGCCGGTCGCCATTTCGGCTCGTCTACTACGCCGCATGGGCTACCATCTTCGAATTTGGCACTCATAAATAGACACGCCCAGGTAAAGGACTTACCTCCTATGGTAACGCCGCCCCTTCCTATGCACCCGATCCGCAACAATTCGTCATACGGCGTAAGATTTCGCACCCATTTATCGCGATGTGGTTTGAATTCCTCATCGTTTTTGAATGGGCGATACTTTTTGCCGCTGTATTCAATTTGCATTGTCATTCCAATACCTCGCAGTAATGATACCCTTGACAGAGTTCGTCCTCGGTATCCGTATCCACAACTACAAATTGACCGTTATTTCCGGATAATTTTCTAACGTGTACCAGCTTTAAATTTTCTCGCCACGCCCCGGTACTGCTACCTCTAGCTCGGCATGGCATTCCTACATCGGCAGCCGTAGCGGCTCTAAACTTACCTTCTACTATCCCAAATGGCGTACCATTTTCAAAAGTACAATTTGCTAACATCCATGTATAATTCATGAACGTAGTTATGCCACCGTCTTCTGCGTGCTGAACCTCAAAATTAAAAGAGGTAGCCTGCGGTTGTATCAAAAACACTGGTGATTTCGCGCACTGGGCATACTCAGCGGCATTCTTAAACGGCCGATACATCAGACCTCGATATTGCATTATTCCATCACCTCGCAGTATTTCCAATTTGCTTGAGCGTTGTCATTTGGGTTGATTGTTAGATATTTATTCTCAGAATCGGTGTTGTATATATATACGAGTCGCCTATAGGGTTTCCATTGGTCGTTATCTGCTTGCCGTACCCTGCAAGTCTTAGGCGGCACTGTTACGTCAGCTTGTGTGGCGGGACGCCATTTTGGCTCGACTAATATGCCAAATGGCGTTCCATCTGCGAACTCGATTCGACCGAATAAGTCGCCGAAAGTACTCCACGTCCCTTCCAACTTCACAGAGTTCGCGTCGTAGGCACATATTCGATACCGCCTAGTTCTGTAATTGCTAGGCGTATCTTTTGCTCGGACAAATAAGTGTAAATATGGCTCTAATTCTTCCGCATTGTTAAACGGTCGGTACATTTTTCCGTTGTATTCAGTTGTCATCGTTATTTCCTTGACATCGGCAGTCCGGATCGTGTAGCACGAATAGACTGTTTGATTTTGTGAATTGGATGTATTTATGGTTATCGAATTCAATCCGTACTATGTCTGGATCGGATTTGTTAGTTGCAGTAAGCGTTGTAGAAGCGACTGCTGTTATAAAAAGTCCTGTGAGCATGAGTATCCAACATACGTTTAATATGTTGTCGTAGAAATCAAAGTTAGTTTTCATCTTACCACAACCTTCTGCGTCTTCCACGTGGGTTAGTCATACTAAAAGCGACGTAACAAGTTACGAAAAAAAGAAGTAATACGACTTCCATTATGATTTTTCCTCAATTGGTTTCCAAGCTACTGGTTGATTGGCACAATCCCATTCGTATGCCATTTCTGGTAATCCTTTACAATGTATAGAAACCCAACTCGTACCGTTAAAATATCCTCGCAGTTCCTTCCCGCCCATCATTAGCATGATTTCGGTACCATTTTTCGGAGCCGTGTCCATGCTTCGCCATTCAGGGCCGAGTGGGATTCGGCAAAACCTACCCATTCCAGTGGGTTCAATAAGCCAGTGATATTCATTATCTAGTCGATACCCAGCTATCTTCCCCTTAAAGGTCGTGTATTTGAATCCATCATCCGAAAACTCAGCTTCCTTTCCGAAGTCAACAAACTCACCAACAGTCGGCATGATTGCTGGTCGGTACAGCTTCTGTGGTGGCGGATATTCGGTCATGCCTTCGGGCCATTCGATTTGCCGCATTGCGATAACACGGCATAAGTGTCCTTTGTTGTCATGTACGTTGCAGGTATCATACTTATTGCGTTCGATCTTCACGGCATCCGGCCATAAAGCCTTAGCGTGTTCCCACGCTTCCGCTGGTGTCATCTCTGCCCCCCTTTGATTTGTTTGTAATCCGCTAGCCA